>Ga0315907_10001973_pt1 | contig 26810 bp, 20 predicted proteins | sample LakEriMetagenome_3_FD_203525 | JGI IMG/M metagenome (GOLD analysis project Ga0315907, IMG submission 203525) | Freshwater fungal communities from buoy surface, Lake Erie, Ohio, United States - Buoy 12 MA123 | ecosystem: Environmental > Aquatic > Freshwater > Lake > Lake biofilm | place: USA...
TTCGGGATCGGCACCAATGCGAAAAACCTTCGCGGCCGGAGGCCGCGACTCAAGCGGCATGGAGCCGCACGGTGTTCCCTTACGCCTTGCCCTCGCGATTCCAGTTCACGCTGAACCAAGACACCGGCAGGTGGAGGCGTTTCGGGCCGAGACGGACGGTCACTTCGGCCGCTGGCTGCGTGGCATCGCCCGCAACAAGGCGCATGAGGCACACCGGGCCTCCGGTCGGGGCCGGGTGGTGGCCGACAGCCGGATCATCGAAGGGATGGAAGACGTCTTCGGCCGGCTCGACGCCCACATCGGCGGCGACGAGGCATGGGAGGAGACGATGCGGCGCCGCGTGCGGGAGTGCGTCGGCCGGCTCACGGCGCGGCTGCAAACGGCCGTGCTCCGGGTGTACCACGACGGCCTGAACCTCGGCGCCGCGGCGACCGCCGAAGGAGCGTCGTACGCGGCCTTCGCCCAGCGGCTGTCGCGGGCCCGCGAACTGGTCCGCCAGTGCCTCGAACAGCGGTCCGGGGAGAAGGCATGAGCAACGAACACAGTGGCGAGCGTGTTGAGCCGAGCGGCAACGACGACCGGTCGCTCCGCGACCACGGCCGGCACCTGGCGATGGACAGCCTGCTCGACATGGCGATGGCGGGTTTGGCCAGTCCGGCCACGCGGCCGTCACGGCGCGTGCCGGCCTGGGCCGTGCCCGCGGCGGTCGCGGCGACGGTGCTCCTGGCGGTCGCGGCGGCCGGGTATCTCGCGATTCGCCCGGCAGGCGGGCCGGACAAAGCGGCGCCGCCGATCGTGCTCGCGGGGGGCTGGCGGATCGCGGGGACGGGTGCGGCCGCGTTCCGCGTGCTTGGGCCCGACGCGATCCGGCTGGAGCGGGGCGAACTCTACGTGGAGTCCACGGGGGAGGGGCCCGCGGCCGATCCGCTCTCGATCGAGACGCCGACCGGCCGCGTGACCGGGCAGGCCGCGAGGTTTTACGTCGGCTGCCATGCCGACGACGCTGTTCGAACTGACCGAGTTGTCCGAGATGGAAAAAACCCTGGAAGTGGAAAGGAACGACCGATGACGACGACGATGCTGACGCGGGTGCTGGTGCTGGCGGGCATGGTGACGCTGGCGAACGTGCATGGCGCGGCGACCGGCCGGGCCGACGACCTGCTCGTGGCCACACGAGACGCGGCACCGGAACGGCATGCCGTGGCGGCGAACGCGGATTTCGCGGTCGATCTCTATGCGCAACTGGCCAAGGAGAACCCGGAGAAAAACCTGTTCTTCTCGCCGTACTCGATGGCGTCGGCCCTGGCGATGACGGCCGAAGGGGCGCGGGGGGAGACGGCGGCCGAAATGGGGAAGGCGCTCCGCTTTCCCGAGGCGGCTCGGCGGATCGGCGCCGACGCGCAACTCCTTCCCTGGAACACGAGCCTGATCCACACCGGGATGGCGAAACTCAACGAGCGGTTTCAGTCGAAGGCCGACACGCCCTACGAGATCAACGTCGCCAACGCGCTGTACGGCGAGAAGACGTTTCCGTTTTCGCCCGACTACGTGGCGACGATCGGCAAGTTTTACGGCTCCGGCGCCGTCGTCCCGGTGGACTTTAGGAATGCACCCGAGCCGTCTCGGCTGAAGATCAACGCCTGGGCCGAGGAAAAAACCCGCGGCCGGATCAAGGATGTCGTGCCCAAGGGTGCGGTCACATCCGCCACCCGGCTCGCCCTCCTGAACGCGATCTATTTCAAGGGTGACTGGGCCGTACAGTTCGATGCCACGCGCACGAAGCAGGAAGACTTTCACGCGGCAGGCGGTGCGACGATCGGCGTGCAGATGATGCAGAACCCGACGCTTGCAGGCGGCCGGTACGGCGCCTTCAAGGCCGACGGCACGCCGTTCAGGACGCCGCAGACGATTTCCGGGAATGAAAACCCGGCAATGCTCTATCCGGGAAAGGGAGGTTTTCAGATCGCGGAGCTGCCCTACAAGGGGAAAGAACTGTCGATGGTGGTCATCGTGCCGCAGGATGCCGACGGTCTGGCCGCGGTCGAAAAGCAGGTGACGACCACCAGCCTGCAGGCTTGGCTGGGGGCCCTGGAAGCTCGCGACATCGACATGGCGCTGCCGAAGTTCCGGATCGAGACGGATTACGAGATGAAAGACCCACTCGAGGCTCTGGGCATGCGGCGGGCGTTCATGGGCGGCGCCGAGTTCGACGGCCTCGTCGCGGCCGGTTCCGCGGGACTCTCCATCTCCGGCGTCTTCCACAAGGCGTTCGTGGAAGTGACGGAGAAAGGGACCGAGGCGGCGGCGGCGACGGCGGTGTTCACGGCCTTGTTAGACGCTAAGCCTGGCTACGTCCCGTTCACCCCCGCCATCCGCGCAGACCGGCCGTTCCTGTTCGCGATCCGCGACGTGAAGACGGGCACGCTTTTGTTCCTCGGCCGGATGACCGATCCGACCGGCACCGCCGTGCCGGTCAAATAGGAGAGGAAATGCGGTGCGGGAAGCGTGCCGGCACCACATCGCAATGCTGTGGCTGATCGGCCGGTGGAGGTGGCTGGCAGGGTGCGTTTCCAGCGCAGATGTTTGACCGTCAGTCCGGCCCGTTTCTTGGCGGCGACAAACAGATCGTCAGGCAACTCGCTCATGGTCTTCATGCAAGACCCGTGCTCCCATACCCAGATTTGGTGGCTGGCACCTTTTCATCCTTTTCATCGGCCGCGGCGGCCGGGGCGGTAGCCGACGCTGCCGTTGTCGCGGGCCTTCCGAGCCTTGCGGCCGGCGGCTCGACCCCCCGCCTGTCCGCCGGGACCGCCGCGGATGTGGTCGCCGGACGTCGCCTCGTTGATCGCCCGGTTCGCGTCGGCTCGCTTCCTGTCGAGCGCCTCCCGCGGCGGCCGGTCGGGAATCAGGCAGTCGCAGCCGGAGCCGATCAGGTCCTGCCGGCCCGCCTGCTCCAACGCCCGGCGGACTTCGAACCAGTTCTCCGGCTTGAAGAACTGGAGCAGGGCCCGCTGCATCCGCCGATCCCGCAAGCCCTTGACGATCTTCACCGGCTCGCGAGTCATCGGGTCGAGCCCGGTGTGGTACATGCAGGCGGCGATGTCGAACGGGCTGGGGATGAAGTCCTGCACCTGGTCGGGCTTGTAGCCGTTGCGCTTGAGGAACACCGCCAGGTCGATCATCTCCTCGAGGCCGCTGCCCGGATGGCTGGCGATGAAGTACGGGACGGTGTACTGCTTCTTGCCGACCCGCCGGCTGGCGTCGCGAAACGCCTTGTCGAACTCCAGGTAGTCGTCGGCCGCCGGCTTCTTCATCAGCCGGAGCACCTCCGGGTCGGTGTGCTCCGGGGCCACCTTGAGGTGGCCGCCGACGTGATGGGCGGCGAGCTCGGCAAGGTACTCGGGATCGCGCCGGGCGAGGTCCATCCGCACGCCGCTGGCGACGAGCACGCGGTCCACGCCGGGCACGCTCCGGGCCTCGCGCATCAGCGACTTGAGCGGGCCGTGGTCGGTGCCGAGCAGCTTGCAGATCGTCGGATGGACACACGACAGCCGTCGGCACTTGGCCTCGACCTCGGGGCGGGTGCAGCGCATCTGGTACATGTTGGCCGTCGGCCCGCCGATGTCCGAGACCGTTCCCTTGAAGCCGGGCTGGGCCGCGAGGAGTTTTATTTCGGTGACGACCGACTCCTGCGAACGGCTCTGGATGATCCGCCCCTCGTGGGCCGTGATCGAGCAGAACGTGCAGCCGCCGAAGCAGCCGCGCATGATCTGCACGCTGTGCTGCACGACCTCGAAGGCGGGGATCCGGGCCGTGCCGTAGGAGGGATGCGGACGGCGGGTGAAGGGCAGGCCGTAGACCTGGTCCATCTCCGCCTGCTCGAGGGGCAGCGCGGGCGGATTGACGACCACCGCCTCGCGGCCGTGCCGCTGCACGAGCCGGCGGGCGTTGTGCGGGTTGGTTTCGAGGTGGGACAGCCGCGTGAGTTCGCAGAAGGCGAGCGGGTCGCGGACGACGCTCTCGTAGTCGGGGAGTTCCAGCGTGTCGGCGCCGGTGGGCGGCGGCTCGCTGGCACCGAGCCGGTAGGCGACGCCGCGCAGATGGCGGAGATCGCGGACCGACTGCCCGTCGGCGAGGCCGCGGGCGACCTCCAGCACGGTCCGTTCCCCCATCCCGAAGACGACGAGGTCGGCCTTGGCATCGAGGAGGATCGACCGCCTGACCGTGTCGCTCCAGTAGTCGTAGTGGGCCAGCCGGCGCAGGCTCGCCTCGACACCGCCGGCCACCACCGGCACCCCCGGAAACGCCTCGCGGGCCCGCTGGCAGTAGGCGAGCGTGGCCCGGTCGGGACGGCGGCCGATCGCGCCGCCCGGTGAATAGGCGTCGTCGTTCCGCACCTTGCGGTTGGCGGTGTAGTGGTTGATCATCGAGTCCATGTTGCCGGCGGAGATGCCGAAGAACAGCCGCGGCCGGCCGAACTCCCGCCACGGCGCGCAGGTCCGCCAGTCGGGCTGGGCGAGCACCGCCACCCGGTAACCGGCCCCCTCGAGGAGTCGGGCGATCAGGCCGTTGGCAAAACTCGGATGATCGACGTAGGCATCGCCGCTGACGAGGACCACGTCGACGGCGTCCCAGCCCCGGTCGCGCATCTCGGCCCGGGTCGTGGGCAGCGGTGGCCGCGGGGAGCGGTCGGTGGTGAGCGGCAGGGTCATCGGTGGGTGCTTTGGCGGCGGCGTCGCGAGACGGACCCTGGCCGGCAGGATCCGAGTTGGGACATGGGGACGGGGGGAGCGGGAGCCGCCAGACCTCCACATTTAGTGTAGGCCCTTTTTTTGCCCCGGGATTGCGGCATTCACGGCCGGCGCATCCGATATAGTCTTCCGGAGTATTTCGGGCCCCGGACTGCCCGGGGTGGAGGTCAGCGATGTCTGGCGAATCGCACTCGATTCCGAGCCCGTTTTTCCCCCTTGTGGCCGCCTGTTTGCTGGCGTCTCCGGGGCCGGCTGCGGAACCGCGAGATGCCGTCACCCCGGCCGAATCGACGGCCGCGGTCGCGGATGCGGTGGAGCAATTGTCCAGTCCGCAGTTCGTGCGGCGCGAGGCCGCGACCCGCACGCTGGCCAACGCGGGTCGCCCGGCACTCGGCCCGCTCAGAGACGCCGTGGAAGCGGGGGACCTCGAGGCGGCGAGCCGGGCCCTGGAGGTGCTTCGCGAGATGCTGTCCGCCACCGACGCTGAACTTGTGGCCGATGTGGAGCGAACGCTGGAAATCGTCGCCGCTGGAACCAGGGCCGACGTGGCCGGGCTGGCGGCCGCGGCCCTCGACTTTCACCGCGACGCGCGGATGGCGGCCGCCAGGCGCGGGCTCGAAGCGCATGGTGCGCTGGTTCGCGAACGGCAGACGGCGGGCCGGCCGGGACTGGAGATCGAATTCAACCAGTCGTGGTCGGGTGGCCCGCAGGAGTGGCTGTTGCTGCCGCGACTAAGGGGTGTGGTCGTCGTCAGCGTGCATGGACTGGCGATCGACGACGCGGCCCTGGAAGTGCTGCCGCGCATGAAGCACTTGCGGCGCGTGGAACTGTTCGGCACCCGCTGCACCAACGCCGCGGTCACCGCTGTCGCCGGCCGCCTTCCGGAAGTCACCATCGACGTGCGCCGGGGGGGCAAGCTCGGTGTCAGCGCCGCCGGTCACGGGGCATGCATCGTCCACGTGCAGCCCGGATCCGCCGCGGCCCGCAGTGGCATGCGGGATGGGGACGTGATCGTCGTCGCGGACGGACGGCCCGTGGCCGACTTCGCCGACTTCACCGCAGCCGTGTCGCTGCGGGCCGCCGGCGAGGAGATAACGCTGGAAGTTGTCCGGGAGCAGCCGGGCGGCGCGGCCGAGCGATTCACCTGCACGGCCCGGCTCGACGCCTGGTAGTGGGTCGCGAGAGGGAATACATGCCGCGGTTCCCGCGGCCGGAGGAGCGAACGATGGCTGGGGAACGCGGCATGGAAGAGGTCGATGTCCGCTGGCACGAGTCGGCGGTCAGCCGCGCCGACCGCGAGCGGGCGGCGGGGCACAAGGGCTGCGTGCTCTGGTTCACCGGCCTGTCCGGTTGCGGCAAGAGCACGCTGGCAAACGCCGTCGACCGCAGGCTCCACGCCCGGGGCCTGCGGAGCTTCGTGCTCGACGGCGACAACGTGCGGCACGGCCTCAATGCCGCCCCGGCGCTGCTCGTCGAGCGGCACGGCGCGGAGTTCGCCGCCCGCTTCGGTCTCGGCTTCGGGCCGGCGGACCGCGAGGAAAACATCCGGCGGATCGGTGCGGTGGCGGAGTTGTTCGTGCAGGCCGGGGTGATCACGCTGACGGCCTTCATCAGCCCCTACCGCCGCGACCGTGACGCCGTTCGGCGCATGCTGCCCCCCGGCGACTTCGTGGAGATCTTCGTGAAGGCCCCGCTGGAGGTCTGCGAGCGGCGCGATCCGAAGGGGCTCTACAAGAAGGCCCGGGCGGGGGAACTGTCCGGCTTCACCGGCATCGACGCCCCCTACGAGGAGCCAGCCGCGCCGGAACTGGTGGTGGACACGACGTCGGCACCGCCCGACGAACTGGCGGAGCGGGTGCTCGCCTGGCTCGAGGAGGCGGGCAAGATTCCGCGGGCCTGACGGTTCATCAGCGCTTGGACCGCGGGCCGATCAGTTCGACGATGTTGCCGTCGGGATCGCGGACGCAGGTCAGGAACAGGCCGGGCGGCGCGATCGTTTCGGGAATCGGCACCGGCGACTTGCCCAGCGGCTTGGCACCGAATTTCCGCAGCCGCTCCAGGGCGGCGTCCGTGTCGGCGACCATGATCGTCAGATAGCGAAAGCCGGTGTGCGAGTGAATGAACTCGTTGTCTCCGGCCCGCGGCGTGGTGTCGGCGACCTGCATCAACTTGAGCTTCGTCGCGGCCTCTCCCTCGCCGAGCACGAGGACACGGACCGCCAGCGGCTTGCCGTCGGTGAGGCCGGCATCGGCCGCGACCTGGGCCGGCACGTCGAACCCCTTCACTTCGCGGAACCCGATCGCTTCCTCGTAGAAGCGGACCGATCGCTCCAGGTCGCCGACAACGGTGCCGAGGTCGATCGTGGAACGGGGAAACGGGGCCGGCTCCGCGGCGGGCGCGGCACTCGCAAGCACGAGGAGGGTGAACACCAAGACGGCCGTCGAACGAAACATGGGCGATCTCCTTGCAGCGGATTGCAGTGCGGGGCCACGCCGACCGGCGGCGCGGGCATGCCGGCCGCCGGCCGCGATTCGTCAGGGATCGCCCGGCGTCAGTCGAGGAAGCCGGACAGTTCCTCGCTCCGGGCCGGGGCCTGCAGTTTGCGGACGGCCTTTGCCTCGATCTGCCGGATCCGCTCACGGGTCACCTTGAAGATGTGACCCACCTCCTCGAGCGTGTAACTGTAGCCGTCGCCGAGGCCGTAGCGGAGTTTGATGATCTCGCGCTCGCGGTAGGAGAGCGACTTGAGCACCTTGGCGATCCGGTTGCGGAGCATCTCCTGGGCCGCGCCGACGGCCGGATTCTCGGCGCCGGTGTCGGGAAGCAGGTCGCCGAAGTGGCTGTCCTCGCTGTTGCCCACCGGGCGGTCGAGGCTGATGGGGTAGCGGCTCATCGCCGTCACCCGCCGCGTCTCGTCGACCGGCGTGCCGGCCCGGGCGGCGATCTCCTCGATCGTCGGCTCGCGGCCGTATTCCTGGAGCAACTGTCGGGCCACGTTCCGGACCCGCGACATGGTCTCGACCATGTGCACGGGGATGCGGATCGTCCGACTTTGGTCGGCCACCGCCCGCGTGATCGCCTGGCGGATCCACCACGTGGCGTAGGTGCAGAACTTGAAGCCGCGGCGATACTCGAACTTGTCGACGGCCCGCATCAGGCCGGCGTTGCCTTCCTGGATCAGGTCGAGGAACGACAGGCCGCGATTGCGGTACTTCTTCGCGATCGAGACGACGAGCCGGAGGTTGCCTTCGGAGAGTCCGCGCTTCGCCCGCTGGTAGCGGGCGAAGACCTTACGGATCTCCTCCACTCGGCGCTGCAGGCTGCGCGGCGTCTCCTGGCACGACTTGAGGATCGTGCGGTACTCGTCGACCATCTTCTGGCGGGCCGACGGCGGCTGCTTCGACCGTTTGTGGGCGTCGATCTTCGCCTTGAGCTCGCGGACGCGGGCCAGGAAATTCTCCAGCGTCGGGATCGTCGCCTCGATCCGCTGGGTGCGCAGGCCGAGTTCCTCGACCAGCCGCACGCAGCGGCGGCGCCGCCGGCCGAGCCGCGCCCAGGCATCGCGGCGCTCCGCCATCCGGCGCTTCTTGGACAACGCGATCCGGTAATCGGACTTGTTTTGCCGGATCAGCACTTCCAGCGTTCGCAGGTTGTGCGGCAGCCGGCCGAGGATCTGCTCCTTCTCGAGTCGGTCCGTCACCGACACCTGCACGGTGCGATCGAAGGGAAGTTCGCCGCGGTGCACCCGGGCCAGGACACGAAACGCCTGCTGGCAGACGTACTCGCACTCGAGCAGCTTGGCCCGGAACCGTGCCCGGGTGGTTTCGATCTGCCGGGCGAGATAGATCTCCTGGGCCCGGGTCAGAAGCGGGATCTCGCCCATCTGCGTGAGATACATCCGCACCGGGTCGTCCGACCAGTTCTCCACCTGCTCGGTGAGCATCTCCTCGCCGTCGGCGGATGCATCGGCTTCGGCCTCGGCCTCGGCTTCGATCTCGCCGTCCGGAAGGATGGCTGCCTCGCCGTCCTCGACCAGCAGGTCGGCATCGCTCTCCTCGGCGTCGACGACCTTCTCGGTCAGGTCCTCGACCTCGCGGGGCGTGGAAACGACGTCGTCTTCGAGTTCATCCAGCAGCGAATCGTACAACTCACGGCTCCTTCGTGGATCGATCGGGCAATTGTGCTTCGGCCGACTCAATGTCGAACCGCATGCCTCCGGGCGGGCACTGCATCATTCGTGTCGCCGACAGTGTGATTCAAGGCGCGGGCAAGTCCAGCGTCCTTCCCAGCCCCGCGAGGGAGTCCCGGATGGAGGCCTTGCGGACGCTCACCGGAGCAGGCCACGAGGCGGAATTCGGCCGCGGCCGCGATTTCCGGGGGCATCGGGGGTGTGGGCAAACTGGGCAGAGAATAGCAGGAATCCGTCGGCATGTGCGAGGGCTTCCGAGAGACCCACGATTATGTCGCCGCACCGCGATAAAGGCCAGTTTTTTTTCGGGAAAACCACGGTTTTTTTTCGGTCTGTGGCCGGTCGGTGGTAAGAAAAACCGGCCTGAGAATCTCTGCGGGCAGTCGGCGGCCGGCGTCGACACGAACGCCCCGTCGGTATCCTGGTCGGCTGCAGTTCGCCTGAAAGGCGGCTGCGCCCGGGGTCGTCCCCATGAAAGCAGCCTTCATCACCGCCGTCGGGCCGCCCGAAGCCATTCGCTTTGGCGAACTGCCCGAGCCTGAGCCGGGCCCGCGACAGGTGCTGGTCCGCGTCCGAGCCGCCAGCGTCAATCCGATCGACACGTATATCCGCTCCGGCGCGGTCGCGATGCCGCTGCCGTTTCCGTTCGTGGTCGGTGCCGATCTCGCCGGGGAGGTCGTGGCCGTCGGCGCCGAGGTCGATCGCCTTCGCCCCGGCATGCGGGTCTGGGGTTCGAATCAGGGAATGTTGGGCAGGCAGGGGACGACGTCCGAATACGCCGCGGTGGACGAACGCTGGCTGTACGAAACGCCCCCCGGCGTCACGGATCTGCAGGCCGCCGCCGCCGCGTTGGTCGCGCTCACCGCGCACCTCGGTCTCGTCGGCAGGGCGGCGCTGCGCGAGGGGGAGACGATCTTCGTGAATGGCGCCTCCGGGGGTGTCGGATCGGCGGTCGTGCAGATAGCCCTCGCCCTCGGCGCCCGCGTGATTGGCACGGCCGGCACGGAAGCCAAGCGGGCAACGCTGGTCGCGCAGGGCGCGGAGGCGATCCTCGATTACCGGCGGCCCGACCTCGTGGAGGCCAGCCGTGCGGTCGCCCCCGGAGGCGTGGACGTCTACTGGGAGACGCAGCGCGAACCCGATTTCGATCGGGCCGTCGCGCTGCTCGCCGACCGGGGCCGGATGATCGTGATCGCCGGCCGCGAGGCACGGCCCACGTTTCCTCTCGGGCCGTTCTACGTGAAGGGCTGCAGCCTCTCGGGCTTCGCCATGTTCAAGGCCGATGCCCACGAGCAGGCGGCGGCCGCCGCCGACATCAATCGCTGGCTCGCCGCCGGCAGTCTTGCCGTGCCGATCGACCGCGTGCTGCCGCTCGCCGCGACGGCCGAGGCGCATGCCTTGCAGGAGGCGTCGACCGTGGGCCGCTCGGCCGCACTGGCGGGAAAAATCCTCATCGAACCCGACACCTGAGCTGCTGACGCTGCGCGGCCGGCACGGTCCGTGCACGAAAAGACGATGCGGCGATCGCGCGCAGCCGACCGCCAGGCAGAAAAGACGCACCCCCCGCCCGGCCCCATGGAGCGATCGACATGCCGGCACCAGGTATCCGTCAACCGGCGGTCGCGGCGCTGCGGCGCCGGGCTGCCGTCGTGGCGGTCGTCATGCTGCTGCTCGTCGGGTGCTGCGGCGGAACCGGCGCGGCGCGTGCGGCGCCGCCGCGATCCCCCGGGGCACCCGCCCGGTTCTTCGGCCTCGAGGCCCGCGGCAGGCGGATCATCTATGTCTGCGACCGGTCGGCCAGCATGGGCGATCCGGACGGGCAGCCGCTGACCGCCGCCAAGGAGGAACTGCTCCGCAGTCTGGCGGAACTCGGTGACAGCCAACAGTTCGGGCTGATCTTTTACAACGAGCGGCTGCGGGTCTTCGCACCGACAGCAGGCCCCGTCCGCCCCGTGTTCGCTGCCGACGAGTCGCGGCGCCAGGCCCGGGCGTTCATCGACGACGTGCAGCCGGCCGGCGGAACGCGGCATGCCGAGGCGATCGCCGCGGCGCTGCGGATCGGCGCTGATGTGATCTTCGTCCTGACCGATGCCGATGCGGATCACGACCTCAGTGAGGGGGAGTTACGATCGCTGTCGCGGGCCGCCGCCGGCACCCGCGTCATGGTCGTGCAGTTCGGGGCCGCCGAGAACCGGCGGTCGCCGCGGCTGGCGGAACTCGCGGAGGGCACCGGCGGCGCCTACGCGGTCGTCGATCCGGCCGTGGCTGAGCGGTGAACGGCCGCGGCCCCGTCGGTCACGCGACGCCGCCGGGTAGCCACGCGCGATGCCGTTTGGCCGAGCCAGCCAGCCCGGTGGCCGAGCGGCCGCGTCAAGCGGGTCGGGGCGTGCGTCTCGTGCTACGTCAGCGCGGCAGCGGCGCCGGCAGCAGCTGCGGCTCGTCGGTGGCGACCGCCTCGTCGTAGTCGCCCGCTCGTGATGCCCCCTTCCGACCACCGACCATCGTTCCGAAGCCCGACGTGATCGACGACATGACCGCCCCGAACCGGCTCGACTTCTCCGGCTCGGCCTGCGGCGGCTCGCGCCACTGCCTGCCGGTGTCCGCACTGCCCCGCCGTGCCGAAGGCGCCGGCTGCCGTGACGGCGCCTGTGACTGGCGCGGGGCGGGCATCGGCCGTTTGGCCACCGGCTGCCTGGCGGGTTGCTGCTGCTTGACGGTCGGCATCGAGGGCCGCATGGACGGCGTCGGCCGGCCGGGTGCTCTCGGGGCGGGCTGGAGCGAGGCGGGAGCGGGCTCTAGCACCACCGCCGGCGGTTCCTCGTCCCGTTTGTCCACCAGCGTTTGCGGTGCCGCCGGCAGCGTCTTCCCTTGAGCCGCGGCCGCCGTGGGCATCGGTTCCACGTTCCCCTGCGTCGCCGTCGGCGGCTCCGCAGCCTGGGTGCCGTGGGGCGACGCCGTCGCGAAGAGCGAGTCGGCCTCTCGCGCGATGCGTTCCGGCACGACGAGATAGCGCACCATCCCGTCGGCTTGCTTGTGCCGTGGTTCATTTCCACGAGGCGGCACGGTGTCGGCCGAAGTCACGGTCGCCGTACCGGCGGCCGCTGGAGCAGGATCCGCGGTTGGCTTCATCACCGAGACCAGCGGCGGCTCGTCCTGCGGCGGCGGCACGACGTCGCCGGTATCCGCCGGTGTGGGCTCGTTCGGACCCCGCTGCACGGTGGCCGGCACGCTCTCCGGCGTGAATCGCGACACCGGCTCCGGCACGGTGTCTGGCGCGACGGCCGACACGGTGTCCGGCGGGATGCCGGAGGAAAGGCCCGCGGAGTTTGCCGGCATGGATGCGGGCAGTGGCTGGGCGACGACGGGAGCGGATGCATCGACAGCCGTCACGGTGGCGGATGTTTCGCCGGCCTGCTCGATCAGACCGCCAGGCGGCTGGTTCGGTGTGCCGGCCACCTGCTCCGGCGGACTCGGCTGCGGCACGGTCGGCCCCGGCGCGGCCTGTGTCGGCACTGCGACAGGGGTCGTCTCCGGCTGGCCGTCGTCAGCAGCTGCCCGGACCTGCGGTTCGGTCGTGGGCGTCGATTCCCCGACGGCGGGCACGAGCGGGGGAACGTCCGCGGAGGTGGGCTGAGTCGCCGCCGACCGCCGCACGGGGGCGGGCCCGGCCGGCGCCCAGAGATCGGTATCGGGTACGGTCGGCTCCTGTGCAGCGAATGCGTTCAACGCCGCGCCGGTTCCGTAGTCGGATGGACTGCCGCCGACTCCCGACACGGGCATGCCATCGGGACGCATGAGCTGCGCACCCAACAGCGGCTGGCCCTCCCGGAGCGGAATACGCAGCACGTAGCCCTCGAAGGCGTCCTCGGCACGGATGGCACTCGCGGGCAGCATCGCCTTGGGCCAGTTGCGCAGGCCGACATCCCAGACCGTCACGGGTGATCCCTGCGGCAGCGACCGCAGCGCCACGAAGATCGGCTCGCTTTCCACCAGCGGCTTGCCCTGCGTGCGCCACACATCCATCACGCTGTTGACGCCGACGGCTGCGGCGGCTCCGGCCACGAAGGCTGCCGCGAATACCATCGCCATCCGGGGGCGTTGCGAGACGGCGGCCTGAGGGCGGCTGCTGGATGGTTGCATGGCTGACTCGACCCTGCTGGCGAAATGGGTTTCCCGGGAGGAATCGACAGATTCGACACGACGCGTGCAACGGGCGGTCGTGTCGGCGCGTTTCCTTGCCGGCGTTTCGCAGAATGCCGCCTTCACCCCGTCGCAGCCGGCGGCAGGCGTTCACCATCCTGCCCGGATTCGCATGCCGAGGTGCCGGTCGCATCTCGACCCGTTAGCGAATCCGGATCGCCGGCTGGTCGGCGACCGCGGCCGGGATCTCGGGGGCGAACAGCGGATCGATGCTCCGGGCCAGCGGCCGGATGACGAGCAGTCGCCGCGTCTTGGCGGCCGGCTGGGCGTCGCGAAACAGGGCGCCGCCCAGCGTCGAGGCATCGTCGGCGGTGCCGGCCACGACGAGCAACGCCGGCGGCGCGAGATCGAGCACGATGCCGAGGTCGTCGCGCCGGTGCCGCTTCTGCCCGGCCTCCATCCGCAACGTGCCTTCCTCCCCAACCCAGGTCCGCGCGCGCGGTCCGTGGCTGATCTCGGGGGTCAGGGTGATCCGGACGCGGCCGTCGGCCGCGGAGCCGAGCCGCATGTCGAACATGCTGCTGGCGTCGCGGAACGTCGTCCCCGTGCCGGTGCCGTCCCGGTGCTCGAGGACGACCAGTTCCTCACGAGCGGCCGCGACGACGATCTCGCTGCGGCCGCCGGGCAGGAGCCGCAGCGTGCGGCGTTCGACGAGCTGCTGCTCGGAGGCCGGTTCCGACGTTGCCCGATCTGCCGGCGCGATGCGCGCCGCCACGTGCTCCGGCAAATCGCCGCTGACGATTCCCACCCGCAGCCCGTTGGCGTTCAGCCGCCGGCGGCGATCCGCGGGCACGGCCTGCTCGTCGACGAACTTCCAGAGTTCATCGACGAGCGTCGCGTCGTGCTCGTCATGGCGGACGAACAGCAGTTCCACGGGGATCGTGAGCACCGCCTGCCCGCCTTCCCGATTGACTGTGCCGACGGAGCGCGGCGTGCCGGCCTCGTCGAGGAGGGGCATGCGACAGCCGGCTGCCAGGAGTGCCGCCGTCACGACGCGGCTGACGTTCCAGCGGCTGCTGTGCCGGGGGTGTGACATGGGGCGTCGTGGCGGAGGCGGAAAATCCCGGTGGATGGAGCAGTCCGTGGAAGGCGGCTGCCCCGGCAGGATGCGTTGCCCAGCATCCGCGAACCGCGCGGCGTTTCCCGCGAACAGATAGGGATGGGCCGCCGCCGCGTCAACGGCGAAAGTCAGTCCCGCGCCGGGGCTCAGGAGACCGCCTTGACCGCGTTGGTGAACAGGGCGAGGCCGGCCCCGGCCGCGGACGGGTCGAGATGGCCCGTCCAGGCAGGATGCTGCGTGGCGTCGATGAACCGCTCGGGGTGGGGCATGAGCCCGAACACGCGGCCCGTCTCGTCGCAGACGCCGGCGACGTCCCCCTCGGCGCCGTTGGGGTTCGTGGAGTTGCCGGCCGCGTCGACGGCATAACGAAGCACCAGCTGCCCGGCCGCGTCGAGCGCGGCGAAGTCGGCGGCGGAACGGGGCACGAACCGGCCCTCGCCGTGGGCGACGGGGAGTTCGAGGTCGGTCACGCCGTGCAGGAACGGACAGCGGCCCGCAACCCCGCGGAGCCGCACCCAGCGGTCGATGAACCGGCCGGAGTGGTTGTGTGCCAGAGCCGCCCGCGGCCGTCCGGTCTGCGGATCGGCGAGCAAGAGGCCCGTCTGCAGCAGCACCTGAAAGCCGTTGCAGATTCCGAGGACGAGGCCGCCGCGATCGCGAAACCTGGCCAGCGCGTCGCCCAGCCGGAGCCGCAGTTCGAGGGCGAAGATCCGCCCGCTGGCGATGTCGTCTCCGTAAGAGAAGCCGCCGGGGATGCAGAGGATCTGGAAGTCGTCGGCCAGCGCCGGGCGTTCGCCGAGGGCGCGCACGTGCAGCCGCCGGGCGAGACCGCCGGCCCGCTCGAAGGCGTGAGCCGTTTCGTGGTCGCAGTTGGTGCCGGGGGCACGGAGGATCAGGGCACGCGGTGCGAGCATGTCAGCGATCCTCCCTGCGCCACGCCGCTGCGAGGCGGTCGACCGGCACCGCGGCCAGGCCGCCGTCGCTGGCCATGATTTCCACGACCGGTTCGGCAGCCACCGTGCCGATCCAGCCCCAGGCGACGCCCGTCATGCGGTCCAACTGTGCGGCAAAGGCGGCGGCATGCTCGGGGCGGACCTCGCAGATGAAGCGGCCCGGGGTCTCGGCGAATGCGATCGCCAGGTCGGGCATGGGCCCGTCGCCGGCCAGGGGCACGCGGCCGAGATCGATCCGCGCCCCGCAGTCGCCACCGATCGCCATCTCGGCGACCGCCGCCGCCAGTCCGCCATCCGAGCAGTCGTGGCAGGAGGCGAGCAGTCCCGCCGCGCGTGTCGCCGCCAGCGCGGCCCAGGCGGCGCGACAGGCCGCGGGCTCGACGGTGGGGAGGCCGCCGCCGTGGACCCGGCCCGTGAGTTCCAGTTGCGTGCCCGCGATGTCGTGCCGCGTCGTGCCGACGATCGCCAGCCGGTTGCCCGCCCCCTTCAGGTCGGGCGACACCGCGCGGCGGACGTCGTCCACCTGGCCGACCGCGGTCGCCAGGAGCGTCGGCGGGATCGAGAGTTCCTGCTGCCGGCCTGCGGCATCGGTCCAGGCGAAGACGTTGTTGAGGCTGTCCTTGCCGCTCACGAACGGGGCCATGAACGCCACCGCCATGTCGTGACAGGCCCGGCAGGCTTCCACGAGCGTCCCCAGCGACTCCTCGCGGCGCGTGTCGCCCCAGCAGAAGTTGTCGAGGAGCGCGATCCGGTCGGGATCGGCCCCCGCGGCGACGACGTTGCCGATCGCCTCGACGATCCCGCCGGCCGCCATCTGGTAGGGATCGATGCGGCCGAGGCGGTGCCGCAGGCCGACGCCGAGCACGATCCCGCGGTCGCGGCCGAGCACGCCACGAACCACCGTGCCGTCGGCCGGTCCGCCGCCGGGGCCGAGCAGCGGCTTGAGCACCGAGCAGCCCTGCACCTCGTGGTCGTACTGGCGGATGATCCATTCCTTGCTGGCGACGTCGGGCAGGCGGAGGACGTCGAGCAGGCAGCTGGCGACGGCCGCGCCGCCGGTGGCGCCGGTGGACCATGCCGCCGGTGCGGCGGCTGCGGCCGTGAACCGCGATCGCAGCCGCTGCTTGGGACGACCCTCGTGGAGGAAGCCGCAGTCGAGTTCTCCCGCGACCTCCCCCTGCCAGCGGAGCACGAGCCGACCGCTGCCGGTGAACGTGCCGATTGCCGTCGCCTCCACGCCCTCGGCGGCGGCGGCCGCCTGAAGCTGCGGCCAGGCCGACGGGGGTACCGCGAGCACCATGCGTTCCTGGGCCTCCGAGATCCAGATTTCCGTCGCCGACAGCCCCTCGTACTTGAGCGGCGCCCGATCGAGGTCGACGTCGGCGCCGAGCGTGGCGGCCATCTCGCCGACGGCGCTCGACAGGCCACCGGCACCGCAGTCGGTGATGGCGTGGAACAGCTGCCGGTGCGAGGCCTCGAGTACGAAGTCGGTGAGCATCTTTTCGTTGATCGCGTGCCCGATCTGGACAGCACCCCCCGACTGGCTCTCGCTGGCGGTCGAGAGCTCGATGCTGGAGAAAGTCGCCCCGTGGATGCCGTCGCGGCCGGTGCGGCCGCCGGCCACGACGACCAGGTCGCCCGCCTGCACGGCCGCGTCGGCGTTGCCACGCGGCATGATGCCGACGGTGCCACAGAACACGAGCGGGTTGCCGAGGTATCCCGGATCGTAGGCCACGGCGCCGGCGATCGTGGGAATCCCCATCCGGTTGCCGTAGTCGCGGACGCCGGCGACGACGCCGGCCAGGAGCCGGCGCGGCGGAATCACGCCCGGCGGCAGGGCGGCGGCGGGCGTGTCGGGGTCGCCGACGCAGAACACGTCGAGATTGGCGATCGGCCGCGCGCCGAGGCCGGTGCCGAGCACGTCGCGGATCACGCCGCCCAGCCCGGTGGCCGCGCCGCCGTAGGGCTCGATGGCCGAGGGGTGGTTGTGGGTCTCGACCTTGACGCAGATGTCGTGGTCGCCGTCGAACCGGACCACGCCCGAGTTGTCGCGGAACACGCTCACGCACCAGTCACTGCTGCCGAGCGCCGCGCGGACCTTTCGCGTGGCGGCGAACACGGTCTCCTTGAGGAGGTTGTCATAATGCGACTCGCCCGCCGGCCCGACGTGGTCGATGCCGCTGCCGAGCGTCTTGTGGCAGCAGTGTTCGCTCCAAGTCTGGGCGAGCGTCTCCAGCTCGATCTCGAAGGGATCGCGGCCGAGGGACTGGAAGTGGTCGCGGATGGCGAGGAGTTCGCGGACGGTGAGAGCCAGGCAGCGGTCGCGGCTGAGCTTCGCCAGGGAGGCGTCGTCGAGTCCCGAGAGCCGGACGGTCTCGCGGGCAAACCGCCATGGCCTGCCGCCGGCCAGCGTCCGCAAGAGGAGCGGCCCGACCACCACGTCGTGGATCGCCTCGCTGGCGAGCAGCTTCCAGGCGAGCCGTGCGGCATCGGCTTCGGGCAACTGCGGGAGCCAATACTTCCGCACGCTGCGCACCGCCGCGGGCCGGATGCCGAGCAGGCCGAAGGCCTCGTGGGCCGACTGGGCCGCCGGATCGGTGACCCCCGCGCGGGGCAGCACGTGCACGACCGTGGGAAGATCGGCGGGGCCGACGCAGAGCGGTGCGGCCCCGGCCTCGTCGAGCGTGAACGATTCGGTGACCGGGTCGGCGAGCACTTCGGCGGCGAGCCGCGAGACGTCGTCCCGCGAGAGGCTCCCTTCGATCAGCCAGCCGGCCGCGGTGCGGGCCCGACCGCAGTCGGGAATGCCCAGTTCGGCGGCGCCCGCGACGACCGCCCGGGCCGCATGGTCCGCCGCCGCGTCCCGGGGATGGACGTCAACTTCCCACAGCATCACGTTCCTCCTTGGCACGTTCGAGGATGGCGACGAGCCGGCGTCTGTCGCCGGCCTCGATGGCGCGGAGCATCCGCCCGGCGAGCATCGCGATCCGGCGGGTCGCGGCCGCCACCGGGCCGGCATTGTCGAGCAGGATGTCTGCCCACAGGCCGGGATCCCCGGCGGCGATCCGCGTCGTATCCCGCCAGCCGCCCGCCGTGAATCGCCGGCCCGCCGCCGGTGTCGCGGCGGCGATCGCCGCCGCGATCAGGTGCGGTGCATGGCTGGTGGCCGCGACGATCCTGTCGTGCTCGCGCGGCGGCATGACGAACACGGTGGCCCCGACCGCCGACCAGAAGGTCGCCACATCGGTCACGTCTTCCGTCGGCGTCGCGGCGGCCGGAGTCACGACCGTCACCCGGCCGGCGAACAGATCGGCATCCGCCGCCGCAGCGCCGCGGCGATGGCTTCCGGCGAGCGGGTGGGCGCCGACGAACCGGCCGCGGCGGCCGCGCCGCCGTCGCTCCCATGCCGCGACGAGCGTCGCCTTCGTGCTGCCGGTGTCGGTGATCAGCGTTCCCGGACGGACGGCGGCATCGACCGCGGCGAGCAGTTTCGGCAGCGCCGCCACGCCAGCCGCGAGGACGACGAGATCCGCCTCGGCGACGCTCGCCACGTCGACCGTGGCCTCGGTGATGGCGCCGTGACGGCGGGCCTCGGCGAGCGATGCGGACGAGCGGCCGATGCCGATGACCCGCCTGGCCAGGCCGCGGTCGCGGACCGCCTTGCCGACCGAACCGCCGATCAGGCCCACTCCCACGATCGCCACGGTCTGCCACGGAACGGTCATTGAGGACACGGGTCTGGAGGGGATGAGAAGGCGAATTTGTACCAGATGCCGCGGGCGGGCGTGAGCGCTGCCGGGAAAACACCGGGCTGGACCGGGCGGCGCTGTACAACGATCCGCGGTGAACCGCGGTCGCGGCCGCGGGGCCGCTCGAGGTGCGGAGGAGGACGATGGCCGGCAAACGGATGCCCGACCGTGTGCTCGCGGGCCTGCTCGGTCGGCTCGGCGTCGCGCTGCTTGCGGGTATCGATCCGCGCACGGCGGTCGCGACGGAGGCGGTGCGGGTGCCGCGCCGCTGGCGTCCGGCGCTGGAGGCGGTGCGCCGGGCACTCGCGGAGGGGGCGGGCCTTGGCACGGCACTGCGTCGCGCCGGCGGGGCATTTCCGCCGCTGGTGGTCGGCCTCGCGGACGTCGGCGAACGCACCGGTCGCGAGGCGGAGGTGCTGCGCGACGCCGCCCGGGCGATCGAACGTGCGGCCCGCTGCCGCCGCGATCTTCTCGCGAGCCTCGTCCGCCCCGCCTGCCAGCTGGCCGCCGCCGTCGCCGTCGTCGGCTTGCTCATCGTCGTCAGCGGCGTGATCGGCGATTTCGAAGGCCGGCAGGTCGACATCCTCGGGCTCGGACTCCGCGGATTCGGAGGCCTGACGACCTATCTCGCCTGCGTGGCTGCCGTCGTCGTGGCCGCCGTCGTGCTGCTGCCGTGGGGGATGCGCAGCTGGAGCGACCGGGGGTTGGCGCGGCACGTGTTGTCCCGCGTGCCGCTTCTCGGTCCGGCGATCCGCGCCGCCGAGGAGGCGCACTGGTGCCGGGCCGTGTCGCTCGGCAACCATGCGGGGATCGAGGTCCGCGGACTGCTGTCGCTGGCGGCGACGGTGGCCCCGGCTTTGCGCATCGATCCGGCGGCGGTCGAGTCGCGATTGCGGGCGGGTGCGGACCTTGAGCAGACGCTGCGGGCGACGGGGCGGCTGTCGCCGCGGGTCGTCGAGGCAGTCGGGCTGGGCGATATGACAGGCACCATCGCCGAGACGCTCGAGCGGCTCGCCGACACGCTCGACGACGAGTCTCGGGCCGGCTTCAGCGCCGCGGCGAAGGTGGTCGGTTTCCTCGCCTGGGCCGCCGTCGCCTGCCTGATCGCCATGATCGTGTTCCGGTTCGCGAACTTCTACGCCGGCCTGCTCGACCAGGCGGGCCGGCCGCCGTGATGGGCGGCCGGCCGCGGTTTTGCCGCGACTCGGCCCGGAATGGGCCGCAACTGAGGGCCGAGCCGCGGTCGAGCCGATATCATTGGGGCGGGAGCGGGTCGCGAGGAGCCGGTTCTTCGCGATCCGCCGTTCGCGATCCGGGAGTCGCACGCGATGGATCCGATCTGCATGCGGCACGTCGCCGCGATTCTGACAGCGCTGGGATGGATGTCCGTTGCGGCGCGGGCCGCGGAGGACGCCGTGGATGCCGTGGATGCCGTGGATGCCGTGGATACTCCAGCCGTGTCGCGGCGGACCCAGCAGGAACGAATGGGGGACCGTGGACTCCTCCTCCACCGTGGCGCCTATCGAACGGCGCAGGAGATCGAACTCCTGGAGCAGCGCGACCGGGTGACGTTGGCCCAGAAGGAATGGAAGCCGAAACTCGAGCGCCTGCGGAAGCGGCTCAACCAGCCTGCAGAGGCCGACGAAGCGGCGCAGGAGATTCGCGGCATCTCCGATGCGACGGCGGTTCCGGCGCTCGCGGCCGCGATTCTCAAGGAGGAGCAGCGGCAGGTTCGGGGCTGGTACGTGGAGGCGTTGGGGAGGATACGGTCGGCGGATGCGTTTACTTCGCTCGTCGCCGTGGCTCTCGATCATGCCGACCCCGAGACGCGGATCGTGGCCGTCGAACGGCTCGCCGCCATCGACCCGCAGGCGGCTGCCGGGCCACTTGCACTGGCGCTGCGGAGCAAGGACAACGCCCAACTCAATCGTGCGGCGGAGGCCCTCGGTCGGCTTCGTGTCCAGGCGACCGTGCCCGCCCTCGTCGATGCGCTGCAGACCGAGCACGTCATGGCCAGCGGGGGCGCCGGCGGGCCGGACCAGATGTCGGTCGGCTTCGGCTCCGGCGGTGACTCCGGGCTGTCGATGGGAGGGAACGGGCCGAAGGCGACGCGGGTCGCGGTGCGAAACGAGCGGGTGCTCCAGGCGCTCGTCAGCCTGACGGGGAAGAATTTCGGCTGGGACGAGGCGGCCTGGAAGGTGTGGCTGGCGAGCCGCGAGGCGGTTCCTCCCGGCTTCGACCTGCGGCGCGGCTAGAGCAGTTTCAGCGCACACATAGCGGCGCCTCGGCAAACCGCGGGACGGGCCGCAGGGGGTCGGCAAACGCTCGAGGCGCGATGGGACGCCGCGGCCCGCAGCGACGGACTTTTGCCGCCCCCGAGCCGGCGATACACCCCAGCCGGATGCGGACTAACCGGCCTTGCGGCCGGGGAGCATGAGCACGGCCAGCCGGTTTTCCAGGTTCGGGCGGAAGACCACGAGCAGCAGGACCGGCAGATACCAGGCCATGAACAGGCCGCCGTTGTGTGCCTTCCAGAATTGGCAGCCTATGAGCACCGCGGCTGTGCAGCTCAGTAGCGTGCCGAGGTTCTTGGGGGCCGGCCAGATGGCGAGCGTCGTCATCAGGGAAATGAACAGCGCCAGCACCGGCAGGCGAAAGACGGCGTCGGTGAAGGGCAGCGCCCAGAAGCCCTCGACGGACACGGCGCTGGGCAGGATCCAGCCGAACATCTGGCGCAGCTGGCCGAGAAACACGCCAGTGTCCGGCGACGTGAACCAGAGTGCGGTCACCAACGCCAGGAGCGCGGCCGCAACCCCGGCCGCAAACCGGCGCACGCCCCGCTCCCAATAGAAACTGCACCACAGGGGGAGGAGAAAGACCGGGTAGTAGATCGTGCCGATCGCCAGGCCGATCAGGCCACCGGCGAGCATCGGCCGGCGATAGGCGGCCACGGCCCAGACGACGAGCGCCCCGGGCAAGGCGTGGTCCACTCGGCCGGTCATGGTGGCGGTGTAGGGGAGCAGCAGGTAGAGCACCGCCGCCGCGATGCCGAGGCGGACGTTCTCGAAGTGCCGCCAGGCCATGAACACCATTCCCGACACGATCGCCAGTTGCGAGCTGATCGCCATGATCCGGGCGGTGGTCTCGTGGACTGCGCGGTGACTGGCGGCGTCGGGTGGCTCGGTGGCGGAATCCGGTGCGAACAGCCGCTGCGTGGGAATCTGCGGCAGGAGGAAGAGCAGGGGGTAGCCCGGCCCCTGCTTGGCGAGCCGATCCTTGTCGACGCTCGCTCCTCCGGCCCCGAGCCGCTCGGCCGTGGCGGCGGTGGCGACGTCGTCGGCCTGCGGCCGTCTGCTGATGACGTTGGCGAGCAGGAACACGAGCAGCGCGGCCCCGAGAAAGACGAGTCCCCCGGTGGTCAGGTTCGGCTCCAGCATCGGACGCCGCACCATCGTCGAATCGAAGAGCATGCGCACGAGGAACAGCGCGGAGACGGCGAACAGCCACAGGAAGCCGATGCCGAGGGCGTCGCTGCTCGCGCGGCGCAGGCCGAACTCGACCGCCAGCAGGCCCGGCGCCAGGAGGATGATCAGCAGCAGGTCGAGGTTGCGGATGCTGAGGACGCGGTTGAACTTGAAGAACAGCGCGATCGAGAGGAGCGACGAAAGGTAGAACCACGACGTGGGATTGACGCCGTAATACTGGAACAGGACTTCGCTCATGCGGCGGTGTGCACGACCCGGGCCGGACCGGACTTGGAACCGGACGACAGTCTACCGCACCAGCGTGGGCCGGCATGCCGATGGTTTTGCGGGCATTTCACCGTGCGTTCGGGCCAAAGGGCCAGATCAGCGGGGCGAGGAGGACCGTCAGGGCCATCACGAGGAGGTTCAGCGGGCCGCCGAAGCGGACGTAGTCGCCAAACTTGTAGCCCCCCGGGCCGTAGATCATCAGGTTGGTCTGGTAGCCCATCGGCGTGGCGAACCCGCAGCTGGCGGCGACGGTGATCGCCATCACGAACGGCATCGGGCTGACGCCGAGATCCGCGGCGGTCTGCCAGGCGATCGGGAAGGTGAGCACGGCGGCCGCGTTGTTGCTCATCAGTTCGGTGAACAGCATCGTCACCAGGTAGAGCGCCGCCAGGACGACGTGCGGATGGTCGCCCGCAGCAGAGATCGTGGCCTCGGCGACCCCCGCGGCCAGGCCGGTCTTCTCCATGGCCCTGGCGAGACCGAAACTGGCGGCGATCAGGAGCAGCGATTCCCATTCGATCGCCCGGCGGGCTTCCGGCGCAGAGATGCACCGCAGGGCGACCACGACGCTCGCCGCGACCAGGGCCGCCGTGACCATCGGCACCAGTTCCATGGCGGCCGCCAGGACCATGCCGGCCAGGGCCGCCAACGCGATCCACGAGCGGTCGTGGCGGGGCGCGGAATAGTCGCGGACCTCGCTGACGAGGTAGAAGTGTCGGCTCGACCGCTGCCGGTCGAGGAATTCCGGGCCTGCCTCGAGGAGCAGCGTGTCGCCGGGCTCGAGGGCGATGTCGCCGATCTTCATCTGCAGCCGCTCGCCGTTGCGGGCCACGGCGATCACCACCGCGCCGTAGGTCGAACGAAACCGTCCCTCGCGAATCGTGCGGCCGAGCAGCGGGCAGGTGTTCGACACCACCGCCTCCACCAGCACCCGTTCCGACCGTGGATCGTCGAGCTTGAAGACCTGCTCGGTGGCAGGCCGCAGGCCGCGGATCTTCTGCAGTTCGACAACCGAGTCGATGACGCCGACGAAAACCAGCCTGTCCCCGGCCTCGAGCCGCTCGGTCGGGGCCACCGCCGCCATCACGTGGCCGCCACGGTCGATCTCCATGAGGTACAGATTGTCGAGGTGCCGCAGGCCCGCCTCCTCGATCGAGCGGCCGACGAGCGGGCTGCCCTCTTCGACGAGCATTTCCAGGGAGTACTGCCGGGGGTCGTCGCTCTGGCTCATCGGCGGCCGGCGGTCCTTGAGGAGCGTCCGGCTGGCGCCGACGAGATAGAGGAGCCCGGCAGCAAACAGGGGCACGCCCAGCCAGGTGATGTCGAACATCCCCAGCGCCGAACCGGTCTTGGCCGCGTACAGGCCGCTGACGACGACGTTGGTGCTGGTGCCGATCAGGGAGCACAGGCCGCCGAGCACGACGGCGGCGTTCATCGGCATGAGCAGCTTGGAAACCGGGAACCGGTGTTTCCTGGCCCAGTCGCGGATCGCCGGCACCATCAGGGCGACGACCGGTGTGTTGTTCATGAAGGCCGAGACGACTCCGGGGGCGAGCATGGTCCGCAGCTGGGCCGCGGGAAGCGACTGCGGTCGGCCCAGCGCCCGGTCGACGAGCGTCGCCAGGGCGCCCGTCCGTTCCAGCGCCGCGGCCAGCACGAACAGGGCCGCAACCGTGACCATGCCCTCGTTGCTCATCCCCTTGAGAGCCTCGTCGGGCGTGATAATGCCGGCGGCGAGGAGGATCACCACGCCGGCGATCATCACCATGTCGGGCGATCGCTGCACGAACAGCAGCAGGCCGAGAACGCCGACGACGACCGCCGCCGTGACGGCGGCGGGCCAGGCTGCGACGAGCGTGGCGAGCATGTCGGCGGGCATCTGTGCCGGGTGTCCGGAAGCCGGCGGGAAGGTCCGGCAGCGGCGCACTATTCTCCGCGGAACACCGGCGATGCAAGGGCAAACCCGGCGGCGGCGATCGATGCCGGCCGGCGCAGGCCGGTTTTCCGGCCATTTTTGCCCGTTGGCCAGGCCCGTCAGCGTCGGGTCGATGCGTTTTTCGCGTTGCGAAAACGGGCGCCGAAAGGCGTCCCCGGCGATACGAGATGGCAGTCAACGAAGCGGGCCCGGCACTCGGTGGAGTGCCGGGCCCGTCCGGTTTCCGACGTTCCCTATCCGCGAGGGCAGGCCAGGCATCCCGAGTCAGGGAGACCCCCGGCCAGCCCGAAGGTCTGCATGGGAGGCACCTCCTTCCAGGTGGGTTCGCGATCCTCTATCGAACGCACTCCAAGATCAGGTCCCGATTCCGTTGCGCGGCCTTCGACCCGTCTGTGACGCCGCGTCGAACCGCTGCAGCGACCGTCACGAGAAACAAAACCCGCCGCATGGCAAACCGCTCCTGCGCTCGTCCTTGTCGTCGCGACGACTCCGCACATCACGTGCCAAATGTCCCGCGGCGCGAGCGACAGGCATGGTTCACCGTTTCAGTCGCGAAAAACGGGATCTCAGCCGGAGCGGGTCCTGCCCCGCGCGCCGCACAACTGCCAGTGAAATCGGCACGGGCTGCCCAGGACGCGGGCAGCAGTGGGCAGCGGGCCGGTCCGGGGCCTGGTCGGTTAGGCTGTCGGTCGTCCGCGACCGGTCGGTGCGCGGTCGTATCGAGACACCATGCGGCTTTTCCCCTCCGACCGGTATCCGCTGCCGTTGCCTGTGGGGCACCGCTTTCCGGCGATCAAGTATGCGATCCTGCGCCGGCGGCTCGAGGGGCATGCGACCGCCGGGGTGCCCTTCGAGTTCGTCGAGCCGCATGCCGCCACCGACGACGAACTGCTCCGGGTTCATGATCGGGCTTACGTCGGCCGCGTCCTTTCCGGCACCCTCTCTGCCGCCGAGATTCGCCGGATCGGTTTTCCCTGGAGCGCGGCGCTCGTGGAACGGTCGCTGCGGTCGACGGGCGCTGCGGTCGACGCCGCCGCGGCCGCGGTCGCCGACGGCGTGGCGGCCAGCCTCGCCGGCGGCACGCACCATGCGGGCAGCGACTGGGGTGAGGGCTACTGCCTGTTCAACGACACTGCCGTCGCCGCCCGCGAGATGCAGGCCCGCGGTCTCGTCGAACGGGTGCTGATCCTCGACTGCGACGTCCATCAGGGCAACGGAACGGCCCAGATTTTTTCCTCCGACCCAACCGTGTTCACGATGTCGATCCACGGTGCCCGCAACTTCCCCCTCCGCAAGCACCCGGGCTCGCTCGACGTCGGCCTCGACGACGGGGCCGGAGACGACGAGTATCTGGCGGCGCTGGTCCCGGCGCTGGCGGAATCCTTCGACCGCGGGCGGCCCGACCTCGTCCTCTACATCGCCGGTGCCGATCCCTTCGCCGGCGACCGCATCGGCCGGCTGCGGCTCTCGAAGGCCGGGCTCAGGGAGCGTGACCGGCTGGTGCTCGAGGCGGCCCGACAGGCGCGGGCGCCGGTGGCGATCGTCTGCGGCGGCGGCTACTGCAGCGACGTCGAGGAGATCGTCGACATTCACGCGGCCACCATGCTTCTCGCCGCCGGCCCCGCGGCTCGGTTCCGCGGGGAAAACTCCCTGCCTGAATCCGCCCTTGGGTGGTGAATCAGGGGCGAGACACCCGAGCCAGCCCGCGACGCCGACGGCCGAGTTGAGGACGACGGCAAAAAGTGCAGGCAGCAGAACGGAGTGGGTCAGCGGCTGCGACGTTGCGAACAGCGGGAGGTCGCGGAAGCGGTGCCCCAACCAGGCGCGGAGGGCGATGGAGGCCAGGAAAATCGCCACGTTGCCACCGAGACTCAACGCGATCCAGCCGGGCAGGGAGAAAGTCGCGAACCAGACGAAAATCGGTCGGGCATCGACGGTCATGATGCGTCCCCGCCCGCCGAGACATTGCCCAACGATTGGCCTCAAGTCCCGAAGACCGGCCGCCGAAGTACACAGGGCCGAGACCAGGGCCGACGCACACTTTATGCCGGGATTTGCAGGACTTTGAAGAGGTAGGCGGGATTCCAGCCGGCCATTCTCCGCCGCATGGCGACGCTTTCCTTGTCGTTTACCTGCTTCAGCAGGCTTATCGCGAAGCGTTTGAGCCAGGCAACATTGTCAGCCAGGATGCGATTCCGGACGCGACTTTCGTCCTCCCTG
>Ga0315907_10001975_pt1 | contig 26779 bp, 28 predicted proteins | sample LakEriMetagenome_3_FD_203525 | JGI IMG/M metagenome (GOLD analysis project Ga0315907, IMG submission 203525) | Freshwater fungal communities from buoy surface, Lake Erie, Ohio, United States - Buoy 12 MA123 | ecosystem: Environmental > Aquatic > Freshwater > Lake > Lake biofilm | place: USA...
CGTCCGGTATAGTACCACCGCAAAGGACTAAAATATAAACGCAAATGATAAATTTGCTCTCGCTGCCTAATTAATTTATTAATTAGATAAGCACGGTCTGGGGCACCGGGTAACAGAACGCCCCACTATTTTCAAACTTACTAATGAAATTTAAAAATAATTTCAACTTAATTAGATTATTTGCTGCTCTGCAGGTTGCTGTGGTACATTCTGCTTCATATCTTGATATAAATTTACAATTTCTTCAATTTTTAAATTTATTTCCAGGGGTGCCGATATTTTTTTTTATAAGTGGCTATTTAATTATAAAATCTTTTAGGAATAATTATAAACTAAAAAACTTTTTTTATAATAGAATTCTAAGAATATATCCTGGACTTTATTTTTGTTTTTTTATAACTGTTATTTCAATAATTATAAGTCAATATTTAAAAAATATAGATATTAATTATTACCAATTATTTATATGGCTAGTAACTCAACTTAGTTTCTTTCAGATTTACAACCCTGATTTTCTTAGAGGATATGGCGTAGGTGTCGTAAATGGAAGTTTATGGACAATATCAGTTGAAATTCAATTTTATTTATTAACATTCTTTATTTATTTAATTTTAAGTAAATATAAAAAATTATTAATTTTAATATTTGGTTTATGTATATTTCTAAATATTATAAATGCAGTTTTTAATGAAAAGGCAGTTTTTTTTTCAAAATTATTTAACTACTCATTTTTACCCTGGCTGTACATGTTTTTATGGGGCTGTTATTTAGAAAGTAATAAAAAACTTCAAAAAAAATTGATAAAATTTAATATATTTATAATAGTAATTATTTTTTTTATATTAAATTATTTTTCTACTCAGTTAAATATATTTAGGGGATTAACAAATGCTTTGAACCCTTTAGAATTTTTTTTTCTTAGCCTAATTATTTTTAAGATTGCATTTATGAAAATTAAAATTCCTCAAAATTTTTTAAATAAAAATGATATCTCTTATGGAATTTACCTATATCATATGCCAGTTGTAAATTTTTTAATTTATAATAATTTATCCAGATCATATTTTTCATTTGCGTTATGCTTGATTTTAACTGTGCTACTTGCAATAATTTCTTGGAAAGTAATTGAAAAGCCTTTTTTAAGTTTAAAAAAAATATCACTCACAAAATAAAACTTATCTTTCTGTAATGAAAATATATATAATCTACAAATGAAAAAAATAGAAATCTACACAACAAATTTTTGTCCTTTTTGTGTAAAAGCTAAATCGTTATTAAAGAAAAAGAATATTAAATATTCTGAAATTGATGTGTCCAATGATGAAGCATTAAGAGAAAAAATGACAACAATGGCAAATGGAGCAAGATCTGTTCCTCAAATATTTGCTGACAATGTTTACATTGGTGATTGTGATAAGATTTATAAATTAGACCAAGAAAAAAAATTAGATAAATTATTAGGTCTTGAATAAATCTTAAATGGTCGTCTCGCTCTCAATTGCTTTTTTTGCAGGCTTTATAAGTTTTATATCTCCTTGTGTTCTTCCTTTAATTCCTGGTTATGTATCATTTATTTGTGGCACTACTCTCAATGAATTAGATAATAAATCTAAAAATTTTATTTTAAAAAAATCTATCTTCTTTTCACTAGGATTTTCATTAGTATTTATTTCTCTTGGGGCAACTGCAACTTTTATCGGAAGTTTTTTATTACAAAATTCAAAAATCTTATCCATTGGATCTGGTATAATAATTATTTTTTTTGGTATTTACTTATTAGAAATTATTAAAATCAATTTTTTAAACAAAAATTTTGGAAATTTTAATATTAAATACTCAAATAATTTATTATTTCCATTTATTGTAGGAGTTGGTTTTGGGTTTGGTTGGACGCCTTGTATTGGACCAATTCTAGGATCTATCCTCGCTTTTGCATCAATGGAGGACTCGATTTACAAAGGAATTTTACTATTAAGTCTTTATTCGCTAGGTCTTGCAATTCCCTTTGTACTTTCAAGTCTATTGATCAAAAAATTCCTAATTTTTTCAAAAAGTGCAAAAAAATATTTAATTAATATAAAAAAAATATCAGGAATTATTTTAATTATAACTGGAATTTTAATTGTCACTGGAAAACTACAAATTTTAGGATTTTACTTAATTGAATATTTTCCAATTCTTCAAAAACTAGGCTAAAATTAATTTAACATCTGGATCGCTCTTATGGGTTTGCCTTCTTTAAATGCTTGTAAATTTTGAGCCATTTGAGTGTAAAAAACTTCATAATTTTCTTTAGTCACATATCCTAAATGCGGCAATAACAATGCATTAGGTAAAAATCTAAGTTTATGATTTTCAGGTAATGGCTCAATATCATAAACATCTAAACCAGCGCCCATTATTATGTTTTTTTCTAGGGCCTCGACTAAATCAAATTCATTTACAATTGCACCTCTTGAAGTATTGATTAAAAAGGATGTATCTTTCATTAATTCAAAATCTTTTTTAGCAATTAAATTTTTTGTTCTGTCGCTTAATACGGTATGAATTGTAACAATATCGGATTTTTCTAATAATTCTTCTTTAGTTACTGCTAATACTTTATTTTCATTTGCTGTTGAAATTTTAAGATTTTCACTCCAAGCGATGACATTCATTCCAAATGCTAAGGCAACTTTAGAAACTTGTATGCCAATTTTGCCAAGTCCAATAATTCCTAGAGTTTTACCTTTCAACTCAAATCCCAAAGTAGTCTGCCAATAACCTTGATACATATTTTCTGACTCTTCCCTTATATTTCTAACAAGCCCCAAAATTAACGCCCATGTTAATTCTGCAGTAGAATTAGAACTTGATTCGGTTCCGCATATTAAAACTTTTCTCTCTTTTGCTGCTAAAAAATCTATGGATTTATTTCGCATTCCACTAGTAATAATAAGTTTTAAATTTTTTAAATTTGAAATAATTTTTTTAGTAATTGAAGTTCTCTCTCTCATTACAAGCAAAGCCTCAAAATCTTTTAATTGTTCTATGGCATGATCTTCATTTTCAAATGGCTGATTAAATACTTGAAAATCAAAATCTTTTTTTAATTTTTCAAAGTTTCCTAAAATCATGGAAACATTTTGATAGTCATCTAAAATTGCAACTTTCATGAAAGTGATGTTTTCTTAGATGATAAGTAAATTCCTAAAACAATTGCAATGGCTCCAAAAATATGAAAATTCAAAAACTTTTCATTTAATAAAAATATAGCCATAAAAGAGCTAAATACAGGCATTAAGTGTAAAAATATTCCAGCTCGACTAGGGCCTACAATTAAAACAGCTTTATTCCAAAAAATATAAGCACCAAGTCCTGCAAATAAAACCACATAACTAATGATTAAAAAAAATGCAAAATTAAATTTTATTAACTCTTGATTATTAAATTCAAATAAAAATTGAGGAAGTAAAAAAATTAATCCAAGTGTGACAATCACTGAAATAAAAGTTAGATAGTTTAATCCGGTTTTATGAGTTTTTAACATGGTTGAATAAATAGCCCATGATAACATTGCAACTAATAACCAAAGATCACCCTTATTAAGATCTAAATGAATTAGCCTTGAAAATTCTAATTGCGTAATAATTATAATAACTCCAGTGATTGATAAGATAAGCCCTAAAACTTGATTAAGATTTATTTTCTCAACTCTAAAAATAAAGGAAATAAATATGATTAACACAGGGATTGTTGAGATCATCAATGCTCCATTTAAAACTTGAGTAAAATTTAGTGAATAATAAACAACAGAATTGAAAATGCTAATACTGGTAATAGACATTAGTAAGATTGAATAAAATTTTTCTTTAATAATTTTAATATTTAAGAAAATATCCTTAAACGTAAATGGAATTAAGATAATCCAAACGATTAACCATCTAAAAAAATTAAGTGTTAACGGGGGCACCTCATAAAGGGTTGCAAATTTTCCTACAATAAAATTACCTGACCAAAAAAAAGCACATAGCATTAGCATTAAATATGCTTTAAAATTAGCACTCATTAATATTAAATTTTACCAGTTATTTTGTAATAAGAAATTCCAACTACTTCATGAAGTAGTGTTGACCAATTGCTTAAGCCACTACCAATATTAAAACTGATCCAAAATATTGGACTTGTTCCAGTTTTAAAATCAACAATAATTGGCTCTAAAATTAATCCTTGTCTTTTAAATCCAAAATAAGATCTTGGCATATGACTTGCTGAGGTAATTAATCCCCAAGTACCTTTATAATTCTTAATAATATCTTTTGAATAAATTATGTTTTCAAAGGTGTTTCTAGATTTATTCTCAAATATTAAGTTTTCTGATCCAACCCCCTGCTCTAAGAAAAACTTTTTTGCCATATCAGACTCGCTCCAGCCTTGAGGTTTTAATTCTCCAGAAAATCCCGTAAATAAAATTAAAATTTTTGGATTTTTATTATAAATTTCTAATACTTTTGTTAGTCTTTCTGCAGAAGAATTTAAAAGTACTTCATTTCTTTCTTTTGATTGAAGTCCTGAATTAAAACTTCCCCCAAGCACTACAATGCCTTTCAATTGTTGAACTGGATATTTAGAAGGTTTTATAAAATCTTCTAATTTATTGAGTAAAAAATTACTAAGAGGAGTGTAACCAAAAAATAAGAATAAGATTAATAAAAACTTTGCAGAAAAAATAGTTAGTTTTTTAAAATTTGTAAAAAGTAAAAAGAAAATTAAAATTAATAAAAAAAATGATAAAATATATAATGGATCTAATAAGTAATTAGTAATTTTTGCTATATAAAACTCCATAAAATTTTAAATAAAATCTTCGTTATATAGTTTTGCACTCAAAACTATTCCAAATCCAATCATATTTGTCAGCATTGCAGTGCCTCCGTAAGATAAAATGGGCAAAGGCACTCCTACAACTGGCAATAGCCCAGTAACCATTCCAAGATTAATTGCAATATATAAAAAAAAGTTAAAGGCAAAAGCATAGCAAAATATTTTTGAAAAGTTATTTTTACTTTGATCACCTATAAAAGTTATTTTTTTAATAATGGAGAAAAATAACCACAATAATAATAAAGATCCAATTAGACCAAATTCTTCAGAAAAATGTGAAAAGACAAAGTCTGTGTGGTTTTCTGGAACAAAGTCTAAAGAACTTTGTGAGCCCTTCATATAACCTTTGCCAAATATACCACCTGATCCTATTCCAATTTTAGATTGAATAACCTGGTAATTTGCACCTAACGGATCTCTTTCAGTATTAAAAAAGTTAACAACACGTTGTTTCTGATATGGTTTTAAATTTGCAAAAATAAAAGGAAGACATAAAAGTACAACGATAAAACCAGAGATAAAAATTTTTCTATCTAAGCCAACAATCCATAAAGTTCCCAGTGCGGCACCGAGTATAAGCACTGCTGTACCTAGGTCAGGCTGTCTTAATACTAGTAAAAATGGAATTAAGATTAAAATAGCTGCTACAAGAAGCGAAAATAATTTATTAGTGTTTTCAACTTTCACAGCATTATAAAATTTTGCAAGCACTAGAATGATTGCAAGTTTTGCAATTTCTGAAGGTTGTACATGAAAAAAACCAAAATCTAACCAACGCTGTGCTCCTTTAGCAGTCACCCCTACAAATTTTAATATAATTAAAAGAAATAATATAAAAAAATATATGTGATATGCATAACGATGCCAAAAACTTATATGTTTGAAAGCAACAATTAGTAAAATAAAAAATGCAAATGCAAATCTTATTGAATGTTTTAGATAAATACTCCCTTGGCCTTTATCAATTGAATAAAGGGATAAAATACTAATAAATCCCAATAATAAAATCATATAAATTAGACCACGATCTAATTTTTGAAATTTTTCAATGAGTAAAAAAAATTTTGAAACTTTTATAACTTCAGGCATCGGATATTCTTTTTTTGAATAAAAAATCAAACATGCTACTTGCGATAGGTGCTGCAACTCTTGAGCCCGGACCGGAGTGTTCTGCCACAACTGCGACTGCATACTTAGGTTCTTCCACAGGACCGTAACCTGCAAACAAAGAGTGATCTCTATATTTATATTCTCTAACATTAGGATTTGCATTATCTTCTCTGTCTTTAATATTTAATTTAGTAACTTGCGAAGTTCCAGTTTTGCCAGCAAATTTTAGTTTTCCAGTTAATCTTGAGCCATAAGCAGTTCCACCAGGCTCATTGGTTGCCGCAACCAAAGAGTCGTTAATTATTTTTATATTTTCGCTTTCAAAATCCATTCGAGTTAATTTTGATTTTTCATCTAAATAAAAAGTAGGATTGACCTCATAACCTCCATTTGCAAATTGTGCCATAGACTTACAAATTTGCATGGGTGTTGCTAAAATATAACCTTGACCAATTCCTGTAATTAAAGTTTCACCCAATAACCAAGGTTTACCAATTACATTTTTTTTCCATTTTGTATCAGGAACTAAACCTTTTTTCTCTTCATCAAACTCTTTAAAAGTTAATTGACCAAAATTGAATTTTTTAATTGTCTCTGCTATACGATCAACTCCAAGTAATCTTGCAATTTCATAAATATAAATATCGCAGGATTTTTTAATTGCATCTCTTAAATTAACTTTTCCATGTCCTCCATCTTTCCAACAATAAAATTCTTGTCCATATAATTCAATTTTTCCACCACAAAAATGAGTATAATCTTGATCAACAATTTTATTTTCTAGGGCAGATAACGCTATAATAGGCTTTATTACAGAACCTGGTGAATACTGTCCCGATAAAAATTTATTTACCAAAGGCTTTCTCTCATTTTTTAATAACTCATTAAACTCTGGTTGAGTAATTCCAAATGCAAACTTGTTAGTATCAAAAGATGGGGTTGAAACGCAGGCTAAAACTTGCCCTGTTTTTATATCCATGGCAACGGCAGATCCTGCAATACCTCTAAGTTTTTGGTATGTTAGTTTTTGAAGTTCCAAATCAAGTGAAGTTTTTAAAGAATTTCCACTTACACCATCAACAAATTCTACAGTTCTAACAGCCCGCCCTGCTGCATTAACTTCAAAGCGAGTAAAACCTGGGGTCCCAATCAATTCTCTATTTAATATCTTCTCAATTCCAAGTTTTCCAATTTTAATGCCAGGCGTTCTAAACAAATCATCCTTTTGATTTTGCAAATCATTTTCATTTGGAGCTCCTACATAACCTAAAACATGGGCAAATTCATAAGGGTAATTATAATGGCGTTCCATTGAAATAAAGGGCTGCACGCCATTTAAAATAAATAAATTACTATTAATTTTAGAAAATTCTGACCATGTTAAATTTTTTCCAATAACATAGGGTTGAAATTTTCTTAGTTTAGTAAAATCAGCTCTAGTTTTTTCAATTATATAACTGTCTAATCTTAAAAATTTATTTAGTGCGCTTAAGACAAAATCAAGATCAGTGACATCTCCTTTAATAAGGGCAATTCTATAAAGCTGACGGTTTTCAGCAATCTTATTGTTAAATCGATCTAAAATTAATCCTCGCTCTGCTGCAATCTTCCATTCTTTAAACCGATTGCGATCAGATAAAATTGAATATTTATTTTTTTGAAATACTTGCAGCCACAAAAGTCTTAAACCAATTAAACCAAAAAAAGTATATTTAACTGTTGTTAAAATTGCTTTTCTTCTATTAATTATACTTGGTTTTGTTTGATAACCCTCTTTTGGTCTATGTTTGAATAGCTTCATAAAAATATAGACAATATAACACCAAAATGTTAATTCAGCACACTTTTTGGAGGTAAGCAAATATTAAAATTGAAGTTAAAAATGACAATTTAGAGCAAGCTCTTCGAGCTCTTAAAAAAAAATTACAAAGAGAAGGTGTATTTCGTTTACTTAAAATCAAAAGTCATTTTGAAAAACCATCTGAGCGAAAGAAAAGAGAGAAAGACGAAAATACAAGAAGGGTTAAGAAATTTAAAAAGTTAAAAGCTCGTTACTAAACGGTAAATCTTAAATAGGACTTAAAGTAAAAAAATAGCCATCAACACTAAAACCACTACTATTGCTACAGAAGTATAAGTAGTTAGTTTCATAAAGTTAGACCAAGTTTTTCTTTGTGGATCAATGTCCATAAACTAACCTTGTCGTGCTTTAAATTTTGGGTTTTTTTTATTTATAACATAAAGTTTTCCTCGTCTTCGGACCACTTTACAATTGATATCTCTTTTTTTGAGAGATTTTAATGAACTAACTACTTTCATAACGATCCTAAATATATACTAAACAACACTTTGTAAAGAAAAGTTAACGATTATTCATTAAGAAATTCTTAATATAATCCCTTAACTTAATTTTAGCACTAAGTCTGATAATCCTATTGTTAAGGTTCATCTTAGTTAAAGCTGATGCAAACCTCTCTCCTTCTCTTTTTGGTAAAAACCTAATCTTACTTTTAAACATCTTTGCAAGTTCAATAATGCTATAGGATTGATTACTTGCAACTGAATAATGTTTACTTTTATTTTTCCTCCAAGCAAAAATACAAGCTTTAACTGTATCAAATACATGAGTAAATCTTCTTTCCTGTGTTCCGGGTCTTACCACTGGCAATTTTTTACCTAGCCTAAAACAATCTTCAAATATTCCAACAACTGTTGCCATATCTCCTTTACAAATTTGTTTCTCACCGTACACATTATAAAAATAAATCACTTCATATTTAAAATTAAACCACTTCTTTAAATTCTCTAATAATTCTAAATTCTTAGCCTTTGAAAAGGCATAAGGAGATAAATTCATATCTTTACCACTATTTCCTAAACTTGCAGAAGTTGCAGAATAAATTAATCTAATTTTATTTTTTAATGCAAAATTAAATACATTTAAACTTCCTTCAATATTTGAACTAAAGCACTCATTAATTTTTTTAAAACTTTGATAAATTCTCGCAAATTCTCCAAAATGAAAAATACTATGAATTTTACTATTGTAGCGCTTCAATATATTTTCAATATCTTTGGTATTTCCCTTTAAATACTGTACTTGTTTGTTATTGATATGATTTTTAATTGTACCTGAGGAATAATTATCAACACTTAAAATAAGAAATTTTTTAAATTTTAAAAGTTTAAGTATTAAATTAGAACCTATAAACCCAGCTCCTCCAGTAACCACTAATATATTTCTCATTAAAATTTAAGAAGGATTTATATAAAGCCTGGCAACGACCTACTCTTCCGTGCCTTAAGACAAAGTACCATTGGCGCTAAAGGGCTTAACTGCCGAGTTCGGAATGGGATCGGGTGTTACTCCTTTGCAATAATCACCAGGCAGTGTTTTCTACATAAATAGTATAACTTTGTAAATAACTTAAATATTTCAACATCACGGCCTGATTTTACAAAAGTAGATAATTTAAAATATAGTGCTATAACTAAAAAACTTAATCGCGGGGTGGAGCAGTCTGGTAGCTCGTCAGGCTCATAACCTGAAGGTCCTTGGTTCAAATCCAAGCCCCGCAACCAACTTTGTAAAAATTTTCTTAAAAAAACTCAAGTTTCATGAATAGAGTTAAATCAATTAGTCTAATAATCCCAGTCTATAAAGATGGTAATACAGTTAAATTAATGATCAAAAAAAGTTTAAAAGTTTTAAAAAAAATAAATAAGAAATTTGAAATAATAATAATTGATGATTGTTGTCCGCAAAAATCTGGGGAAATAGCTTTATCAATTTCTAAAAAAATAAAACAGGTAAAGGTTTTTTTTCATAATAAAAATAAAGGATATGGAGCTGCATTAAAAACGGGTTTAAAAAAATGTAAAAACGATTGGATTTTTATGATTGATGGTGACAATGAGTACGAAGTAAATGAAATTTATAAACTAATGAAAGAAAGTCTTAATCATGATTTAATTATTACCTACAGATATAAAAAAAAATATAATTTATATAGAAAAATAGTATCTTGGTCCTACAATCTAATTTTAAGATCTATATTTAACATAAATTATAAAGATATTTCTTCTGGATCAAGATTAGTAAGTAAAAAATTAGTCAATAAAATTAAAATTAATACTAACGGCCCTTTTTTTGGAGCAGAATTAGCTATTAAATCAAGATATGAAAACTTTAGAATTAAAGAAGTGGGCATAAATACAAATTTAAGAAAATTTGGTGAAGGATCTATAGTTAATATTTCAAATATTATCTTAACTATAAAAGAGATTATTTTATTATTTATTAAAATTCATTTAAAATATAAAATTCAATAAAATATATTTATTAATAATAAAACCTTGTTTGAAAAAAAAAAAATAAATTCTTTTGATCAAAGTCGATCACTAAAAATTTTTATAAAAAATTCTGAGAAATATAAAGACTTAGAAAATGATAGCAGATCTGTTGAAAATCTAATAACTATGGGATCTTGTTATTCTTATGTGGCAGCAGCCTTTAAGGAAAATTCTCTTTCTATTGACATAAAAAAATTCAATAGAATTTTATTTTTTGATAAAAAAAAAAAAATTATTACAGTCGAGGCTGGAATGAAAATATTTGAACTTTTAAATTTCACGCTAAAGTATAATTTATGGATACCACAAATTCCTGGATACCCATTTATTTCTATTGGTGGAGCCGTTGCTGCAAATGTGCACGGTAAATCATGTGCTTTTTATGGAACAATAAAAAACTCTATAAAGGAGATGAAGATATTTCACAAATTATATGGTTGGTTAAATCTTAATTTAGAGGAAAATAAAGATATATTTGATTTAACAATCGGTGGTCTGGGACTCACAGGAAGTATAATTTCAGTAACATTTAAACTTGAGGAAATAGATAACTTTAATTTTGTAACAACTATCAAGGAAGTAAAATCAATTTTAGAAACTATCGACTTTTTAGAAAAATCAGATAAAAAAAATCTAGTTTATTCTTGGAATACATTAGATTTATCATCAGATTTAAAATCTTTTGGCAAAGGTATAATATTTGAAAATAAAATTGATGAAAAAAATAGTTTAAACTCTTACAAACAAATAAAATATACTTATAAAAAAATATTATCTCCTTTAAAACTATGGAATAATTTGACTATTAAATATTTTAATTTTTTTTTTATTAAATATCAAAAATATAAAAAAAGCGTTTATAGAGATAGCTTTTCTAATGTTATTTTTCCCTTTTATAATAGAGAGCTATATTTTTCACTGTTTGGAAAAAAGGGCTTTTTAGAAAGTCAAATTTTAATATCCAGGACAAGACTTGATGAATTTTTAGAGGAATTTAATTATAAAATTAATATTCATAAACCATGTATTACATTGTTTTCTTTAAAAAAAATGAGTGGAGAACAAAAATATTTGAGGTTTGAAGATAATAAAATTTGTCTTACTTTTGATATGACGAGAGAAAATAAAAGTACTCTATTTTTAAATGAATTATATAAATTATATATAAAATATAACGTTGTGCCATCTATAATAAAAGACTCAAATATAGATAAAAATACATTTGATAACTGTTACAAAGAAGCAGATATATTTAGAGAAAAACTGAAAAAATTTGACCCAAAGAGAATATACAGCTCGGACTTATCGGATAGATTAAAAATATGAAATATATTATTCTGGGAGCCTCTTCCGGTTTAGGAAGAGAAATTACCTATTTATTAGCCAAAAAAAAAAATGATCTAATAATAATTTCAAGAGATGAAAGAGATTTACGGGCTATTAAAGATGATTTAGAAATTCAATTTAAAATAAATGTAACATATTTTGAACTAGATTTATCATCATTCGAAAAAATTCAAAATTTTTTTAAGTCCAATACAAATATTATTAATGAAATAGATGGGATTCTAATGCCCGTTGGAATGACAATAGAAAATGATATAATTACAGACAATCTTGAAAATTCAAATCAGCTAATTCAGTCTAATTTAGGATCCGTTATATATTTTATATCCAAATTTTTGCCTACATTTATAAAAAAAAACAAAGGCTTAATTGTTGGATTTGGAAGCGTTTCTGCAATAATTGGTCGAGAAAAAAATGCAGTGTATGCATCTTCAAAAAGAGCTTTAGAGTCTTTTTTTGAGAGTTTAATAATAAAAACTATCGCAACAAATTTAAAAATTCAGTTTTATGTAGTTGGTTATTTAAATACAAATTTATCCTACGGTAAAAAATTATTTTTACCAAAGGGTTCGCCTAATAAATTAGCAAAAATTGTTTATAAAAACTTAAATCAAAATTATTACAAAAAATACTTTCCATTTTGGTGGATATACATAGCATTTATTTTAAAAATTTTACCTTTTTTAATAATTAAAAATATTTATTCTCTCTTTTTAAAGAAAAATGAGAAATAAATTAATCATATTATCTGTAATTATAATTTCTAGAATTTTAAGTATTTATTATTTTGGAGTCACGGAAGAAAGTTATGTAAAATCAAGCAACGAATGGGGAGTTTTAGTTTCTATTCTAGAAAAATATCATATATTTGGTTTTAGAATAGTTGATGAAGAAGTTCTACCAACTATTTTTATGCCTCCACTTTATCCAATATTTTTATATTTTATAAAAAGCTTAACGACTAATTTAAATGCTTATATAATCACCGTTCAACTATTACAGATGCTTTTCTCTGTAATTTCAACTTTTTACATACTTAAAATATTATCAACCTTTTATTCAAAAAAAATTTCCTATATTGGAACCTGGATATTTATTTTATTTCCGGCAAATATCTACGCGGTATCCCAAATATCTAGTATTACAATACAAATATTATTAATCACATTATTTTCCTATTACTTTATTAAAATAATTAAAACTGAACAAAATAAATATTTAATTTTTTTTTCAATAAATGCCGCTTTACTAATATTTTTAAGAGGAGAGTTTTTTTTATTTTATTTTTTTACAATATTTTTTTTTGTATTTAAGAAAAAGTTTAAAATAGTAATTATATCTTTTTTGATTACTATTTTTTTAGTTTCTCCTTACCTGATTAGAAATTATAAAATCTTTGGTATAATAACAGTAACAAAATCAGCAGGCTTTAATTTATTCAAAGGAAATAATCCAAGATCTACCGTTGAAGGATCTCCAATGCTTAATTTGGAAGATATAAAAAAGCTTTCACCAAAAACTTATGAGAAAGCAATTCAAATAAAAAAACAAGACAAATATGATTTAATAATAGATAACCTATACAGGGAAGATGCTGTAAAATTTATTTTGGATGATCCATTACGGTATATAAAACTATATTTTCTTAAGTTATTCGCTTTTATTTTTTTTGATACTAACTCAACGTATCCAAACTATTATAATCTGTTTCATATCATACCAAAAATTTTTATATCTATTACAACGGTTTTAGGAATAATATTAATAATCAATAAAAAAAGTTTATTGAGTTTTTTTTCATTATATTATTTTCTAAATGCACTGATTTTTTCTATATTTTTTATATTACCAAGATACAGTTTATCTCTACTACCAATCCAAATAATATTGAGTAGCATTTTATTAGAAGAAATAGATAAACAGATAAAGAGTAAATTTAGTTAAACTTATAATTTTTTTTTGAAAGAAAAAAATAAGAACTTAAATAAAAAAATAGTAAGACTAGAAAATATATTTTACAAATCCAACCATTATCATAAATTAAAAATAAGGGAGTTATTAATAAAAAATAAACTACATTAACTACTGAAGCTGTGAGATAGTTAGATTTATACAAATTATTTATTTTTTTGTTAATATAATAAAATAAAAGCATGTGTAAATGATTTACATCTGGTTGGAGGGGAGATTTTTTTCTAAAGAAAATTTTTCTAAAAAAAGAAAAAAAAACTTCAAAAAATATATAAAATAATAAGCAAGCAAAAAAAAATGGAGAAAATTTAGTAAATAATGAGAACTTATTAAGTTCAATAATTATTAATGATAAATTGGCACCTAAAAAATAAGCCCCTCCATCACCTAAAAAAATTTTTCCATTTGGGAAATTAAAAATAAGAAATGAAAAGCCAATTAATATAGAAAAAAAAATATAATTTTTTAAATAATTAAAATCACTAAATTTATAAATTAATAAGTATAAAATTGATAAAATAATTATGTAGTGCATTATCAATAGACCATTGAAGCCATCTACAAAATTTGAACCATTAATTACAAATAACAAACAAAGACAAATAAATAATGCTTGGGATACTTTGTTATAATTAATTATATCATCCAAAAATTTAATTTGTGTATAGTTTATTCTTATTTCTAATAAATAAATAATTATAAAACTTAATACGAACATCAGTAATAATCTTATTTCAGGTTTAATTTTAAATTTGATATCATCAAAAAAACCTATGGTAAAAAAAAGAGTGCCTAATAAGATTATTGAGTAGAAAAAAACGTTTTTTTCTTGAAAAAAAAATAAGTAAAAAAAGGAGAATATTATTATTAATACCCCGCCAATCCTAGGAGTTGCAATTTTATGAAAAGACTGAGGTTTTAAAAAGTCTTTATCTAAATAAATTTCACGAAAAAAATATTTATTACTAATTATAAAATAAAAAAAAAAAATGGATGAAATAAGAATTAGAAAAATTTTACCTAAATCCATACTTTCTTAAAGAATTAACTATAATAAAAAAAATTGAAATAAAATTCTGAAGAAAACTCATCTTATTAAAATTTCTATTAATAGTCCACAATGAAAAAAAAACAGATACCCTATTACTTTGCACAGAGTCCTTTCTAAGTAAATAATATGCATAAGATCTTGGGCATTTGTAGCCTATATACCCTTTTCTTAATATTTTACATTTAAAAAAATAATCTTCAGAGAAACGTAAATTTTTAAAATAAATATTTTTTATAATTTTTTTTTTTATGATCATTGAGCAAGTGTTAATTGAACTATTATGAATAAATCTTTTATAATTATAAAAATCAGGAACTATAATTTTTTTTACTTGATTATTTTTAATAATTTTATAATCTGTGTATGTAAAATCATAATTATTTGTTAACATAAATTTAATTTGATTTTTTAACTTATTTTTATCCCAAAAATCATCAGAGTCTAAAAAAGTAACAAATTTTGATTTAGAGCACTTAAGACCTCTATTTCTACTAAATGCTTGTCCCTTATTAATATTATTTTTTAAAATAGTAATTTTTTTTTTATTTTTATTATTTTTATAAATTGTATCTAATATTTTTTTTGTATCATCAGTTGATGCGTCATCAATTATAATTAATTTCCAATTCTTATAAGTTTGTCTAAAAACTGACTTTATTGTTTTACTAATAGTTTTTTGTGAATTATAAGCTGGGATAATAATATCAACTCTGTTATTCATTTATTTTAATAAACACAGTACATTAAGTGTTATTTAAAAAAAAACTTAATTATGAACATTTAATAAAAATTATATAAAAAATGTCCGTAACATCAAATTTTTTAAAGTTTTCTTTTTATATATTTCCTGCAATTTTTTTTACAACAAGCGCTTATCTAAATGCATATATTTTTTTTTTTATAGCATATTCACTTTTTTTTTTCTTTTTTAATAAAATAAAGATTAACATCACTATATTAGATTTTTTAATTATTTTATTTTTTTTATCTTGCGCTTTAAGTAGTTTTCTTAATTTTGATCAAATTGGAAAATTTAATGTAGCCGGAAATGAATTTAACTTAGAAATTTCTTCTTTTACAAAATCAATTTTTAATTTCAGATTTCCTCTATTATACATTATTGTGAGAAATATTTTTGACAAGCAATTAGTTAATATTAGAACATTGTCTGTTATATCTTTAATCTGCGCCTTCTTATTATCTATTGACATTTTTTTACAACATTTAAGTGGTCTTGATATTTTTAATAATACACCATTTGATGGTCGGTATAATGGTTTTTTTGAGCATGAAGCGATAGCTGGGGGTTATATCCAAAAATTTTCTTTAATATCAATATTTTTTCTTTTCATTTTGAAAAAAAATTTTTTTTATAAATCTTTTATAATTGTTTTTTTTATTAATATTTTAGGATTGGGTATTTTATTAACTTTGGATAGAATGCCTTATCTTATTTTTTTTTTTAGTACTTTTATTTTATTAATAATATTAAAGAATTATCGTATACAAATATTTTCAAGTCTAATTCTTGCAATTTTTTTATTTCTAATTTTTTTTAATAATTATAAAATTGTAAAAAATAGATATCTTAGTCTCGTTGGAGAGCTCGAATTAGTAAAAATTACTAAATTATTTCAAAGAAATATTTCTGTTAAATCAGCATCGCCAAATAATAGTAATAAAGAAGATGAAAATTTAAAAGGTGACTACCTTAAAATATATAATGCATCATTAAATATCTTTTTAGAAAACCCTTTTTTAGGAACAGGGTTAAAATCATTTTTATATGAATGTAAAAAGTTACAAAATAATAATAAAAATTTTACTTGTTCAACACATCCACATAATATTTATTTGGAAATTCTTGTTAATCAAGGCATTTTAGGATTAATATTATTCTTATTATTTATAGTTGTTTTAATAAATAATAACTACTCAAATATAATTTTTTCTCAAGTAACTGCAGAAAAAAAAATATTACCAATATTTTTCTTTACAATGTTAATTAGTGAATTAATTCCAATAAGATCTTATGGTAGTATATTCTCAACAGTCAATGGAAGTATTTTTTGGTTCCTTCTATCTATTATTAGTTCCAAAATACCTTTACCAAAAAAATAATGTTACTGAATAACTTCATACAAACTTTTTAAAAATTCATTTCTTTGTGGTAATTTATTTTTTTTAAGCAGATTGAATACAGATTGATTATTATTTTTTAAATAATTTATCATTTTTACTAATTCCTGATAATTCCTATCAATTGAAAACACTCCATATCGATCATTAATTACATATTTAATATCATTAAAAACAATAACCGGCCTCATTCTTGATAAGGACTCATCTATAACTTTTGGGTGAGCCTCAGTATAAGATGGTAAAATAAAAATATTTGCGGAATCGTAAATATTAATTAACTGTTCTTCATTCTTAACAAAGTTTATTAATTTAATCCGGTCATCATTTATTTTTATATTATCTCCGTTACCTACTAAAGTTAGTTTAATGTTTTTAGGTAATCTAGAATAAATATCGAGTAATGAATAAATGCCTTTTTCGACTTTCAATCTTCCGACATATAAAATATTAATTTTATTATTTAGATAATAATTTTTTTTTAATTTTTTTTTCCACAGTGAATTTAATTCTGAAGGATACAGCATATGACATTTATTTTTATTATATAATCTTTGATGACAAGAGATAACTTCGCTATATTTCGTCATATATTTAAACATAAAATCATAAATCCAGATATATTTTTTTCCGAGAATCTTCTCATATTCTTCGTATCCATTGCTCCTTAAATATAAAAAAAACTTACAAATAAAAAAAACTCTAAAGATAAAAAATATAATAAAATTAAAAGGGGTTATAGAAATTATTAATACTTTTTTTTTTCCTGAATAATTAAATAAAAATAAAAAAAAATTCAAAAAATTTTTTAACCTTAAACTTAAGATTTTTAAAACTTTATTTAATCTAAATGGCTTAATAAAAGCACTAAATCTTGAAATAACTATTAAATTATATTTTGATGATAAATAATTAATAATCGATTGGATATCTTTGTTTTCGCAATAATAAAAATTATTTTTGTCATAAATTTTTTCATTAACAATAATGTATAATTCTTTCATGAAAAATTAATTTTAATTTTTTTAAAGATGAAATTGGGAATTATTAAAAATATAAATAGTTTTATCTTTTTCTTTATGGAATATATTTTTTGAATTATTTTTAGTGATGCTATGTATTTTTTTTTTAATATATTTAATATAATTTCCATATATAGGATTTTTTGTTTCACATAAAATAATAAATCTTTATTTATAAAACAATTTTTTTTTATCCAAAATTTTAATTCATCAATATGCATTTTATAATTTACGTTCGAAAAACTTTTGTTATGAATTCTATAAATTGATAAAGGACACTGTATACAAGAAAAATAATTATTCTTACTAATCCTTATAAAATTATCAAAGTCACCTATAATATTAAATCTTTCATTAAAAAAAAAATTTCTTTTTAAAAAAATATCTTTTTTAATAATAACTGTTCCTATTCCAAGAAAATAATTTTTTAATAATTCTTTATAAATTAATCCCTCTGGCAATTTATTTTTATAAGCAATTTTTTTTAAGCCTGTAAATTGATTTAAAATGTAATAATTAGAATATACTAAGTTAATTTTTTTATTATTAAATTTTTCAATTTGCGAATTAAGCTTATCTTTAAGCCAGATATCGTCTGTATCTAAAAAGGCAATGAATTTTCCTTTGGCTTTTTTAATCGCAAGATTTCTTGCCTGATATAAAGATGTATGTTTTTTTGCATAGTAATATTTTAATCTTTTATCTTTAAAACCTTTATATATAAAAGAGCTATTGTCATTTGATTGGTTATCCCAAAAAATAACTTCGAAATTTTTGTATGTCTGCGATAAAATACTATTTACAGCATCAGCAAGATAAGTTTCTCCGTTATAGCAATTCATAATTACACTTACTAAAGGATAATTTTTAGTATTGTTTTGCATTGTAGTATTGAATGGTTTTTGCAAGACCTTTGATAAAATTAATTTTTGGTTTCCATTTAAGAAGTTTTTTTGCTTTACTTATGTCTGGATAAATTTTCATCTGCTCTTCTTTTCTTAGTTTAATTTTGCCAAATTGAGGATTTCCTGATTTGTAATAACCTAAAATCCTATCTATTATACTTCTTATTTTTAAAGGCCTCCCGAAGCCGATATTAAAAATCTCACCTTCAGTTTCTGGATTCTTTAAAATTAAAAAAAAGGCTTTTATTAAATCATCAATGTACAAAAAATCTCTAAACTGTTTTCCATGTGAACAAGAAAAATTTTTATTATTTTTACAAGAATCAATAATTATAGGCATGAAACGATTTAGATCCTGACATGGACCATAAACTTGATAAAGTCTTACTACTGTTACAGGAAATTTTTTTTTTAGGTATAAATTTAACAAATGATTTGTTGATAAAAATTTTGCTCTACCGTAAATAGACTTTGGCTTACATTTAAAATTTTCTTTTTGAGGTGATTTTGCAAGTCCATATTCCATACTACTTCCAACCTGAATAAACCTTTTTATTTTTTTTTTTAAAAAAAAATTAGAAATATTTTTACAACCTAAATAATGACTTTTATATGTTTTTAGTTTATCTGAATGATCCACGTAACCTGCTAAATTAACAACGTATTGAAAGTTTTTTTTTATTTTTTTATTTATAAAATTTTTATTTGATATATCTGCAATAATATATTTTACTTTTTTTAAATATCTTTTTTTTACTGGGGCATTTTTTGATAATGAAAATACCTGAAATCTTCTTCTTAATGCCTCTTTTGCTAAGTGATAACCAATAAATCCGGTGCCACCCAAAATTAAAATTTTTTCTTTCAAAGTATAACTTTTTTCTCTTTTATTTTTTTATTTATAGAAATTAAATCTCTCAAGTTATCAATACACTGCCAAAAACCATTATGACGATAAGCGGATAATTGTTTTAATCTTGTGACTTTTTCTAAAGGTTCTCTCTCTAAGTATGTTTTGTCATTTTTAAGAAAACTTAGAAACTTTTCAGAGACAACAAAAAAACCTCCATTAATCCACCCTTCATCCATTCTAGATTTCTCTTTAAAATAACTTACAGAATTTCCATTTAGTTTAAGTGCTCCAAATCTAGCAGGCGGTCTTACAGCTGTTACTGTTACTAATTTTTTATTCTTTTTGTGGAATTTAAGTAGTTTCAATATATTAACATCAGATAAACCATCTCCATAAGTTAAAAAAAAACTTTGGCCCTTAAGATATTTTGCCAATCTTTTTAATCTGCCTCCTGTCATAGTATTTTTTCCAGTATCTACAAGATTAATTTTCCAATTAAATTTTTTATTTTTAAAATATTTTCTAATAACATAACCTTTATAACCAAGTGCAATATAAAATTCATTAAACCCAAATTTTGAGTAATGTCGCATTATATGTACTAATATTGGTAATCCTTTTATTCTAATCATTGGCTTTGGAATAAATTTTGTGTACTCAGAAATACGTGTTCCAAGACCACCTGCTAAAATTACAACTTTCATATTTAAAACCTCTTATTTACTATATTTTGATATTTCTTTATTTGATCTATAGTTATTTTGTAAGTTTGTTTTTTATTTTCGTAAAAACTCTTGTACCAAAAAGATACAAAAAATATTGTTTCTTTAAACTTTAGCACTGATTTCCACCCAAGTCTTTTATAAGCTTTGTTGCTGTTTAATTTCAGAAGTTTTGACTCTTTATGAATTACTTTATTTCTTTTTGAAACTTGCCAAGAAAAATTTTTCCAATAAAATTTTATTAAGTTCACAAGTGTAATTACATTATAATTTTGATTATTAGGAGGTCCAAAGTTAAATGCTTCGCCGTGCAAAGTTTTATTTTTATATAGGTTTATTGCCAATAAAATATATCCATGTACAACTTCTAAAACATGTTGCCATGGCCTTGTTGAATAAGGACTCTTAATTATTACTTTATTTTTTTTTTTCCAGGATCTTATGCAATCAGGTATTAACCTATTAGCAGACCAATCTCCACCACCCACAACATTGCCTGCCCGAGCGATTGCTATAAAAACTTTATTATTTTTATGGCCAAAGAATGAATCTATATAAGATTTTATAGCAATGTCGGCTGAGGCTTTTGATGCACTATAGGGGTCACCTCCACCTAGTCTATCATTTTCATTATAACCTCTTTTTATTTCTAAATTTTTATAAGCTTTATCGCTAGTAATGATTACGGCAATACATTTCTTATTAATCACTCTTAATGCTTCAAGAATATTTATTGTTCCAATTGTGTTTGTAGACCATGTATTTAATGGCTGTTGAAATGATTTCATAACAATTGATTGTGCTGCTAAATGAAATACAAAGTCTGGTTGATTTTTTTTAAAAATTTTTTTTACTAAATCGCCATTCCTAATATCAATTTTTTTATCATCGACATTCTTTAGTTTTAAAAATTTATAATGAGATGGAGTTGAAGTGTACCCATTAGAAATTCCAGTTACTTTAGCCCCCAAAAAAACAAGCCAAGTAACTAACCAAGAACCTTTAAAACCAGTATGACCAGTAACAATTACTTTTTTATTTTTAAAATAATTTTTTAAAATAAACATGAATATTATAGAAAATAAAAAAAATTTTTTGTTAAAAAATAATTTTTAATAATTTTTAGCTTTAAATAATTTTTGCCGTAAGCATGCATTTGTTTATTAATAATTTAATTTTTCAAAAAATTATTTCTCTGATGTTTTTTTTAAAAAGTTATTTTAAAATATTTATACAGTACGGGGTTAATTAAATATCTTGTTTTAGTTAAAAAATAATTACTATTTTCTATTTCAGACACTCTCTTAATATTAGTAGTCATTAAATTATAAACTAATACCAATCTCGAAGATACTCCATCACCTTTAAATGAGTGCCAGGTTTTTTGTTCAGCTCTAGAAAAAAAAACTGCTCTATTCTGCTTCCATTCTACTTCTTTTTTATTGTCGCCTTTTTTATTATCATAAAAATAAGTGCCAGAATTCTTTATTGGTTTTAAGTATATAACACCACTTAATAATTTATTTGGAGTATCATCATGAATAGGAAATTTATAATTAGCACCAGTATTAATAATATGAAATTCAGAATATTCATATAGATCTACTTTTTTGGAACTTAATTCCTTAAGAATTTCAATTGCTTTTGAATGATAATTATTGAAAAGTCTATTAATAGTTGTATTTTTAATTACTGATGCTTTTATTAAGCCATTTTTATCAATAGAGTTATTATAAACATCTATATTGTCACATTTGGTTTCTTTAACCTCTAAGTTGCTGAGCTCATTAAAATCATCTTTACTAAGAAAATTGTCTATAATTTTTATGTTTCGCATACTTTGGATATAACATATTTTTAGATAACTTTAAGTAATTATTATTTTAATTATAATATTAGATAAAAATTTTACAAAATTTAATTTATTAATAAATGTCAATAATTAAATCTATTTTTTTTTTTCTTCTAAAATTTTTTTATTTTTTTGATATTTTATTATTTTTTTTTTTTAACAAAAAAATTTCAATTTATATTTATGAATTCATAAGGGATAGATCTTATGTGTCAATATATATAAATAGAAAGTTAGTTAAATTTTTTATACCTAATAATTTAATAAAATGGAGAATTGATACATTTTATTCTAAAGAACCGGAAACATTAGAGTGGATCAATAATTTTTCAAAAAAAAATGTTACTTTTTGGGATATAGGAGCAAATATTGGTTTATACTCAATATATGCTGCGTTAATACATAAAAACATAAAAGTAATTTGCTTCGAAGCATCTTCAAATAATTTAGGAATCTTAGCAAGAAATATAAATATAAATCAATTAACAAATAGAATTTATATAAATCCTTTTCCCCTTAGTAATAAAGAAAACAAATATCTTCTAATGAAAGAAAAAGATTTTATTGAAGGTGGTGCCCTAAATACTTTCGGAGAAAATTTAAATTTTGAAGGCAAGAAATTCTCTTCTGACAATAGTTATAGAGTTTATGGAACAACAATTAATTATTTAATTAAAAATAAAATATTAGAAATACCAGATTACATTAAAATCGACGTAGATGGGATAGAGCATCTTATCCTAGAGGGTGGAAATAAATATTTGAATAATAAAAAAATTAAAAGTATATCCATTGAGTTAAACGAAAACTTTAGCGAACAATTAAATAAGGTTATTAAAATTATGAATAAATCAAAATTTATTTTTAAACAAAAAAAACATGCTAAATATTTAGATTCTTCAAAAAAATTTGCAAAAACATTTAATTATATTTTTGAAAAGAATTAACACTTAATTTTTTTTGAAATCTTAAAAATTCATTATGAGTGCCAAAACTTATATAAGAATCTTTCTTTTTTAATGAATAAAGAAAAATATTCTTTTCTAAAAATTTAGTTTTTAAATGCTTCCAAAAAAAAGAAGTGTAGACTTCAAAGATTGGTTCGTTCACTAGATGAACGACATCAACGCCATTTTCTAAAGATTCAATAATAGTAGCTGTAGAACCTACGCATAGACAAAAATTATTAATCTTAGATTTGTTATCGATCATAATCTCTTTTAAATTTTTTATTAAATTTAAATGTTTTTTAGAATTAGTCATGAATGGATGATTAACAATTTCAAAACTAGAATAAATATTCATTTTTTTATAATTTATAATTTTTTTTATTTGTTTGAATATGTGCAAAGAATCTTTGAAATCATAAGGTAAAAATATTTTATTTCTAAAAAAAGTTTTATCTCTTTTTTTATATCTAAAAGACTTATTTAAAATAAAATTTTTATTCTTCCAGCCTAATTTTTTAAGTATTATTTTATTTACGTTGCCATGTGATATCAAATCATGCTGAGTAAACTCTGAAAGAATAAATTCAGTCGGTAGCGCTGGTAATGCTGTATGCAAATAAGCTAAACATTTTATACTAGGATTAATCTTATTAACTAAGAATTTAATATAATGTTGCAAGGGCTGTGACTCAAAAGGATAAATAAAAAAACTAATTTTATTGTTATTTATAATCTTATCTAAAATTAAATTAATAGAAGAGTATAATTTATTTTTTTTAAAATTAATTTTTTTTAAAAATATTAAAAATCTAAAAATTAGTAAAAAAAAGTAAATTTTATTATTAATAAAATTTTTTTTTTTTAATATAATAATATTATTGTATTTTTTATTTAACTTTATTTTATCATTACCCTGATATAGCAATATCCATAAAGATTTTTTATTCTTTAAAGTGTTATCAGAAAAAAAACGATCAATTATAGTTGAATTTACAAAATCATTTTTAGAAAAATATGAAAAAACTAGATTATTGTAATTACAATCAATTTTCGAATTATCAATTATTTCATAATCTTGTTCCTGGTGAATAATTTTTATTAAATAAAACTTTAAACGATTTATTAAAGTAAAATTAAATAAATTTTTAACAACAGATATTAATTTAAATTTTCCTTCAGTTTCAGCCCAATTAATAAAATAATTCTGCTCTTTATAAAAAAAATTTTTGTCAGAGCTACATTCCTTATTAATATATTTTTTAACTTTAAAAATAATCTCTTTTTGTTTTAATTTAATTTGACTAATTGAACTTGTCATTTATTTTCTTTAAGTCTTTAATTCTAATATCACTTGATTTCCTAAATTAGAATTTTCTAAAATTAGACGAAATTTTTTATTAGCGTCATCAAATATTTTAAGTAGTATTTTTTTTACATTATTATTCTTATAATTATTTTTGCCATGTAAAACTTTTAGATTTTCTTTCAAATAATTAATATAACGGTCTTCGCCTACATATCCTGTCTTTTGAGGTTTATGATTCAAAAACCAATTAATAAAATTAACTATGCTATAGCCCTGATGTGTAAATAAATTATATTTTTTAAAAGAAACATTTTTAGCAAGATGCTCCATAGATCTGATAGAAAAATAATTTATTGAATTTTCCTCATAAAAAAATTTTTTATAAGAATCATTGTCTAAAATGTCTTTCAAAGCATCATTTTTATTTGGAGTAATGATAGTAATGCTGCCATTTTTAATTAGATAAGTTTTTAATTTAATCAAATACTCATATGGGTTTTTGATATATTCAAAAGAATAAAACATAAAAATCTTTTTGAATTTTATATTCTTATATTTATTTAAATCATCTTCGCATCGAATTTTAATTCTTTGATTTACATAATCTTTCTTAAACTTATTTAATTCCAATCCATAAGGGATACATTTTTTTTTTCTTGCTAGATCTAAAAAATAGCCAAGACCACAACCTATTTCTAAAATTTTATGAAATTTATCTGATTTATCAATATATTTTTTTATATATTCTCCTGATTGATTCAATCCATTTTTATATTCCTCAGAAATTTTTGGAATTGATATTCCGACTTTATAAAGTCTAGATACATCTAATTTATTATCAACTAAATTTTTTTTAGGATCATTTCTAAAAAACTCAAAATCACAATTTTTGCAATAATATAAAATTTTTCTTACCCCAGATCTCGTTTTAATATTTTTTTTTTTGTGATTTTTTTTGCAGATTTTATTTGGATTCCCTAGCGGACATTTAAATTTATTCATTTTCATCAAATAATTTAATAGCTGCAATTACATCTTTTTTTTCATCTATTGCTAACTCTGAACCTTGTACTTTTATCATTTTAACTTTTATTCCATTTTCTATAAATCTTAAAATCTCTATATCTTCTATTCTTTCTAAAAAACTTTTTTTATTTTTTTTCCATTTTAGTAAAATATTCCTCGGATAAGCATAAATACATACTTGTTTAAACGCTTTAATAAAATTAAACTTTTTATTTGTCGGAGTAGGAGATCGAGTAATAAAAAGTAGATTATTTTTATTATCAATTATAATTTTAGGAACGCTACTGCTTCTAAATTCTTCTTCATTTTTTATATAAGTATAAGCATTTACTACAAAATTATTTCTATTTTTTTTACAATAATTAATAACTTTTTTGATTGATCTTGGCCTTACAAAAATTTCATCACCCTGAACATTCATATACATTCTTGCAATAATTTTTTTTGAAACCTCGTAAATTCTATCTGTACCAGTCAAACAATTTTTACTAGTAATCACAGTATTAATCCTCATTTTTTTGCAAAAATCCAGAATTTTCCTATCACCTGTTGCCACATAAACTTTACTTTTACCAACTGCCTTAACGCATTTTTCCCATACTCTTTGTAGAACTGTTTTTTTATTTATTTTTATTAATAATTTATTTGGCAATCTTTTAGACTGAAGCCTGGCGGGTATTACTAAAATATAATCTAGCATTCAATATTTTTATTCTTTAATGGGTAGAGTGAAGGTGTTAATGAATATAAATTAATTTTTTTAAAATTTTTTTTTAATGCAATTAAATAGTTATTCATTGCTACTTGAAGTGCAGCATCATTAAGATAACCATCAAAACCAGCTAAATAAACATCTTTTGCTCCAGAGGCATTTAATAAAGCTATCGCGTAACCAATTGCTAAAGTGTTTGGTAATATACAATAGTTATCGAAAGATTTTATTTTGGCATTATCAGTAATTAGCCCGAAATTTTTAATTTTTTTTATATTTTTAATGTTCATTAAATTTTTTATTAAGTTAACTGGAAAAATTAATTCTTTATTAATTTTTTTATATTCATCTGCATCAATTAAAATTCTAGCTTCATTTGAGGCTAAATAATAATCAATCTCTCTTTTATTAAAAAATCTATTAATATTTAAACTAATAACTGTACAGTTGTTAATTTTAATAAATTTCAGAATCTTATTTTTGTAATCTATTAAGCTACTACCCTGCCCTAATAAGATAATTTTTTTGTTTAAAAAGAAATCTTTAACATTCCATGTATGTTTTAAATCGATTTTTTGACTAATTATATTTTTTAAA
>Ga0315907_10001980_pt1 | contig 26755 bp, 42 predicted proteins | sample LakEriMetagenome_3_FD_203525 | JGI IMG/M metagenome (GOLD analysis project Ga0315907, IMG submission 203525) | Freshwater fungal communities from buoy surface, Lake Erie, Ohio, United States - Buoy 12 MA123 | ecosystem: Environmental > Aquatic > Freshwater > Lake > Lake biofilm | place: USA...
CTTGTTCAGGATGATTGATAGCGCCTCCTACATTGACCCAGTTAAAATGTTGAGCTGTGTTTAAAACTAATTCTCGAGCAACTGTTGCTACTCCACTGTGTACTCTTATATCATCACATATAAGAAGTATCTTTTTCCTCTCATTTTGAGGTAAATACGCAAAACTTGAATTCATAAAACTGTTTATCGTTCTAAATTATTATGATTGTGAATTGATTTTCTAAATTCTTCGTCTGTAAGATATAAATGAATTGTGCGCTCGGCAAGCTTTTGTAAAGAAAATTTATGTTTAACACAACTTACTTTAAAATCTTCCCATAACGATTCATCTATTTTAACAGATGTTGTATGTTGATTTTTCATATAACTATATTTTTGTATATAAATATATAGGATTTACTTAGGACATAAATCCTTTTTATCATTAAATGGACAGTACTGGCAGTTTTTACTAGGAATGAATGGGTGGTTAGTATCTTTAAATGAGCCATCTGTATTAAAACATTGTTCTATAAAGTTACTAAAAGCGGTCATTGCTTTTTTTACTTTTATTTTACCACTTGGAGGAGCAAACTCTTGAATACGACTTTGAGGATAATCACTATTTTCCCATATTTTTCTTTTTACTATAAAGAATTCAACTTCAATTTCATCCTCAGGAATATTATAAAGTTTACTAAAATAATGCTTATAGATAATAAGTTGGAATTGTTTTAATTCGTCTTTTTTAGTTTTAGCGTCCCATCCTTTAGTAGATGTTTTTATATCTATGATTCTAAATGTTTTAGTGTTCTCATTATATAATACTAAATCCAAATACCCTTTATAGTATAAATTTGATATTTTATTATTAGGAATTAATATAAGAGGTAATTCACATTTTACTAAATGCCATCCTTTCTTATTAAAATACTGACCTTTTTTCTTCTTAAAAGTATTTAAAATAGCAATCCCATCATCAAAGAATTCTCTCATCTCAACAGCATTGCTAATATGAGTTTTATTGTTTTTATTATATACATCCATGTATATAGTTCTGAATCTATCCTCAAAATACTCTTCTAAATCTATATTATCCGCTGCTACTGTTGAAACATCATACATTGTAGTTAAATAATGTTGGATAGCTTCATGTATTGCTGTACCAAAAATAGTATTGATGGTAGATTGATATGTATCTAATCCTTCTCTATATTGCAATTGCCATTTGAGAGGACAGCCGGTGAAAGTAGAAAATTGACTATAAGATATACTTTTTTGAAAAGCATAATTAATTTCAGTCAATGGATGAGTCTGAATATATTTTACTATATCTGGAGTTTTATTCAAAACTTTTTAAATGTTTCTCTGATTAATATTCCTAATTCTTGATCATTAGGATTTTCTTCTATCATTTTCTGAATCATAGGAATAATAGACATTTCTTTTTTAGCATATTGAGCTGCATCTAACAATTCCTCATAAAGATGATTCATATAGTCATCTTTGTTATTTTGGTCTAAAGTGGTGTTATATTTTTTAATACCACGCTCACTTCTAGATTTTAGATCTTCAATAACTGCTTCTGTTATTTTATCTCTCCTCATTTTAATAACTTTTTAATTTCTTTATCTTCAACACCTAATTGTTTTAAGATAGTGAACGCACCATTATTACCTAGTATATCAACATATTCTTCAGCCTCACCTAGAGAACATTCATAATAAGCAGCTACGTGCTTAAGCAGTGTTTCTTGTTTTTTAGCTTTATTTGATTTAATATACTTTAACCACATATCTTTTTTAGGTATCGTATATAAATATATATTATATATTCTTTCTTTACTAGTATATGGAACTGTTTGTACAGTGTTTACAAAGTCCACATAATCAGGATTCATACTGAGGAAGCGATGAATCATATATGGGTTAAATGATTCTTTGTCTTCCTCAGTAAATGAATTCCATGGTGACTTGTTGTAGGTTATTTCCTTCAACCAGTCAAAAATTGACATTTTTTTACTTACTTCTTTCTTGGTTGTACGTTTCATACTCTTCTCTTAATTCTTTAGGAAGCATTTCCACTAGTACTTGTCCGTTTGTTGGATCAAAGAAACAAGGTACTGGTATAACTGCATCTTCAGGTGTACCTGCTACAAATTTAGATACTTTTCTTAAAATTACACCCTCAGTAAATACTTGATTACCATTTGGAGCTGTAATAGGCTGAGTAGCCTTAATGTCAATGTTGACATTTAATTGTTGTTGTTTGTTATTCATATTGTTTGTAAAATTTTGCTAATTAATGCCATTAAATTGATTTCTTTGTCTATTCTAAAATTAGCATGGAACATATACTCTTCTATAATAATGGTAATAATCCCTTTATTCATATCATCTTTCACATACTCATCCATACTATCATATAAGAATCTAAATACATCTTCAAAATCATCAATATTAGAATCAGCAATTATCTGTCTAATGTTTTTGAAAGTAGATTTATTAGGTGATTTAAGCTCTTTAAGTAATTTATCTTTATAACTAGATGTTAGTATTGATTCATCTATTTTAAGATTATCTCCAATAATATTAGTTTGGCATGTATTAAGTATCTTTCTAATATCAGGATAGTACTTATTAACTACTAATGCTAGATTAGATATTTCATAGTTTACACCTTCTGTATCTAAAATATTAGCTACATGTTGTGCTGTTTCTTTTTTAGATGGAGGATTAATTTTTAATACCTGGCATCGTGATTGAAGAGGATCAATAATACGCTCAAGATAATTACAGGTTAAAATAAATCGAGTAGTACGTGAATAAGTCTCAATAATATTTCTAAGTGATGCTTGAGCTTGAATTGTTAAGAAATCAGCCTCATCTAAAATAATAACTTTAAGTGATTTAAAAGTAGCTGATGAAGCAAATCCTTGTACTTTATCTCTAATAGTATCAATACCTCTCTCGTCTGATGCATTTATATATAGATAATCACAGTCAATATTATTAACTATAATTTTAGCAAGTGTTGTTTTACCTGTTCCAGGTGTACCATACAATAGAAGATGCTGAACATCATTGGTTTCAATATATTTACCAATAATTTGTTTTAGTTGTTCATTACCAACATAATCTTCTAATGTTTGGCTTCTATATTTTTCTACAAATAAACTATTTTTTTTCATATAACTATAATATAACAAAGAAGGCCTGGTTTCCCAAGCCTAATTTAATTTACTTCATTTTTTGGTATAAGATAATATGAATCTTTAGTAAGTCTTTCATTAAAATAATTGTCAGGAGGTATAACTTTTTTCCATGTTTCTCTCCATTTAGGGTCATTAAACATAGGCATAGGAATAAGTTTAGTGTTTAATTTTTCACCTTTTGAGTTTACCCATTCTCTGTCATTTTTATAATCAGATCGATCTGCTATAAGATAATAATCTGGGTATTCGGAGGATATACCTGCTAGTATTCCTTTATCTTGAGTAGGTAGTGTATTTTTTAAAACATTTAGGTTAGCATATACCTTAATAAAAGTTGTTTTCATATTAGGATAATACATTTCCTTTTTAGTATATGTTCTTTTTTCAGGAATATTTCCTATATTAATATCTTCAGGATTACCAGTTTTAGGTTGGCTATAGGGAATGTTAGATATAGGTGTACCTTGATATACTTTATAAGGTATATTAGCTTTTTCTAAAAGTTCAAGTATTTTAGGATTTACTGTTTCTTTTTTATTTAGAAATATATCTATACGTTTAAGATAAGGAATAAAATTAAATCTATCACCAGGTATCATTATTTGTTCTTCACCTAAATCTTCAGGATCATCTGAGTTAAAGGCTCCATCATAAGCAAAAGGGCGAATTTTATATTTGGTACTAATTTTATCTCCATCAAACATCAATCTTGCTATTGATTTTGTTTTCATGTTTTGAAGATAACTAGTTTCCATATTTGGACGTATAGAAGTAGATACATATCCTTCTTCATTAGCAAAAATATACCTAGTCTCTAAGATTTTTTTTAGATTTGATAAAGGAGTAAAATGATACAAGTCGCCTACTTGTTTGGCTTCAGTAATTTCCTTTAATAGATCAGTTAGTTTTATCATGTTTATAAATATTAAAAAAGGCCTGATTTCTCAAGCCTAATTTGAAATATGTTTTAAAAATAATTATAGATTATTTCTAATTTCTCTTTCCAACATACCTATAATTTGGTCTTTATCATAATAACTCTTTATAAACTTATCTAACATCAAAAGTGTTTGTTCATCTTCCCAACCCCAATAATCATCAATAATTTGTTTTAATTCATCAAAAGATTGAGCGTTAGAAACATCTACATCTTGATCACCTTCTTGAAGATAATCTATTACAAAGTTTTTTAAAGATTGAAAAAAATCATTTTGGTTTTCAATAATTTGACTTTCTGTAATCAGACCAGCCAACTTCTGCATTTTATAGAATTCTTTATTCATTGTGTTAAATATGTTTTATTATACATATTATCTATCTCCGTAAATATTATACTTTTTAGGAGGTGTAGGTACATCTTCTGCCTCTACAACAGCATAAATTTTACCTTGAAATGGAGACAAATGAAATTCTTTATATCCATTTTCTTGAAAAATATATTCTAAAGCCTCTGTTAGTGATTCTAAAATTGGAGTGTTAGTACCAGCAGGTGACCAACGGTCACCTGGTGGAACTCTATTTAATATTTCAATTTTTTGAGTGGCCATTAAAACATACCTCCCATACCGCCCATCATATCATCCTGCTTTTTATCTTCAGGCTTGTCTACTACAGTACATTCTGTTAATAGAATTGTTCCTGCTACTGATGCTGCATTTTCAAGAGCAGTACGAGTTACTTTTGATGGATCAATAATACCTGCTTCTTTCATGTTAACAAAAGTTTCAGTATCTAAATTATAACCTAACCAATTATTTTTAGAATTAAAATTATTTATTAAGCTATAGATTTCTAATTGATCATATCCTGCGTTAGTAAGAATTTTTGTAAATGGAGCTGAACATGCTTTATAAACAATTCCACCACCAATACTGTCTTTGTTAGAAATGGCTTCACGAGCATATAGTAAAGCAGCTCCACCTCCTGGTACAATACCTTCTTCTAAAGCGGCTTTAGTGGCTTGAAGCGCATCATCTACACGATCTTTCTTTTCTTTAATCTCGGTTTCAGTATTACCACCTACATAAATTATAGCTACTCCTCCGACGAATTTCGCCAATCTTTCTTGTAGTTTTTCTTGTTCGTAAGGGGTCTTTGCTTTTTCGATTTGTTGTTGAAGTTCTTCAATACGTGTTTGTATTCCTTCAGATTGTCCTTTTCCATCAACTATTGTTGTTTGGTCTTTATTTACAGTTACTAGGCGAGCTTGACCAAACCAGTCCCAACTGAATTTATCAAGTTTCATGCCTTTATCAGTACTAAATACTTGACCTCCTGTTAAAATAGCAATATCATCTAAAACAAGTTTTCTACGATCACCAAAGTCAGGCGCTTTAACAGCACATACTTTAATTGTGCCTCTCATTTTATTTACAATCAATGTTGCTAAAGCTTCACCATCAATATCTTCTGCTATGATAAGTAAAGGACGAGACTGACTACCTACACCTTCTAGAATTGGTAACAATTCTTTTACTGATTGGAATTTTTTATCAGCAATTAAAATGTATGGATTCTCTAAAGTACAAGTCATTGAATTGTTATCAGTTACAAAGAAGTGTGATTTGTAACCTCTATCAAATTGCATACCTTCTACTGTTTCAAGATATGTGTCTTCAGATTTTGCTTCTTCAATATAAACAACACCCTCACGACCTACTTTTTGCATTGCAGTTGCAATTAATTCACCTACTTCAGGATCATTATTTGCTGAAATAGTAGCAATTTGTTTTAATTGATCTTCAGAACTAATATCTTCAGATATGTTTTTACGAAGTTCAGTTACTACTTCTTTAACTGCTTTATCAATGTCACGCTTGATTCTAACCGCGTTAGCATCATTGTTTAGGTGAGTTAGACCTGATTTAACCATTTCTTGAGCCAACAATGTTGAAGTTGTTGTACCATCACCTGCTCCATCAGCTGTTTTAATAGCAGCTTGTTTAACAAGTTGTACACCTAATTCTTCAATTGGATCTTCAAGTGAAATGCTTTTAGCTACAGTCACACCATCTTTTGTAGACTGTGGGTAGCCTTGATTATTTGAAATAACAACATTTCGACCATTAGGTCCTAATGTTGATGTAACTGCATTTGCTAGTTTATCAATACCTGTTACTAATTTTTTTCTTGCTTCGGGTCCGAATTCTATAATTTTACTCATATTTATTTATTAGTGATTTCTAATTCAATTTGATTTTGTTCTGTATCTTCTATAATTGCTAGTACCTGATTTTCAGGACACACCCAATATTCTTGGCCTTCTAATTCTATTTTGTTAGGGCCTAGAGGTGGAAGCATTACTTCCATTCCTACTTTCATTACTGTAGGAATAAGTTCTCCATTCATAACTGATGGTTGTCCTGGACCTACAGATACAATTGTACCAATAAGTGCTTTTTCTTTACCTAAATCTGGTACTACAATGTTACCATACATTGCCTCATTTTCTTCTCGAGGCTTAACTATAACTGCGTTAAATGTTGCTTTTAATTGTTTCATAACTCTGGGTTTACTATTTGACTAATTTCTTCTTTTACTCTTTTCCATTCAGTAACATATTCTGAGATTGAATTGTATACTGGGCGATTATCTATTTTTAATTTAGCTATCGCTGATAGACAAGCACCAAATGTAGTATGGAATGATACTGATTTGATACCTTCTTTAGTTCGGGTTTTACGACCACGACCTTTATTATTATTACCTATTTTTAATGATTCATAGATTGTATAGCTGCTGCTATCTTTACCTATAAAATAAGGTTCGATAAGTGGGTCTTTGATAAGGGTCAATGAGGATAACGCTTCTTTTTCTTCTTGCATAACTAATTTATTTTATAACTTATTGTGATTTTGATACAACATAATAAGTACTATTTAAACCTAATTCATGATTGAATGTTAGTTTCATAATACCTTGTGAACTCATATATAACTTACTTGATTCAGCTCCTTTATTACAAGCCAAAATAGATTTTAATAATTCTGAATTATAAGTAAGTTTAAATTCTAAACCTGGTGATACTAGAAAATCTTTTATAACATATGTGATTTTATTAGAATATTCAATATCACCACCAAATATAAAATCTAATTGATAACCACCACCTAAAGAACTAAGAGCATATATAAGTACGTTTTCACTATTACTTAAAGCATTTTTAGCTTTAATAAGTGCTGTTATATGTTCTGGTAATAATTCTATTTCAAGATCATATACTTCAGGACCATTATACTTACCTGCTTTAGGAACAGTTAATGTATCTGCTAAAGCATAATTCAGATTAAATTGTTTATCTGAAATAAGTAGTTTTGTAATTACTTTTTGTTCCTTAGTATAATCTAAATACAAATCACCATCAGTAATAGATAATAATTTATCTAGTTGTGATGTGTTATTAATACCTATTTGAGATTCAGGTAATGGGAAATGAGGAATAGAAACATTACCAATCATTTCTTTTGTCGGAGACATGAAATCAATTGATAATGTTTTATCTTTGTTTATTACCCATTTGACGTTCTCTACTAGACCGTCAAGATGATATTTTTCAATAATAGATTGTAACTCTAATTTTGTCATATAACCTTAATATAATAAAACCTTTTTACTAAGCCAAGCTTAAGACTGCATTCCTATGTTTAAGAATATCAGTTTTGTTGTTTTTGATGATATGTCCATACTAATTTCGAAAACAGTTAATTTACCAATACGAAGTGTGAATTCGAATTTGTCTTTTTGTTTTCTAGTTGATGTCCAAGAATTTACTAGTTTCATAATTGTAGTGTTTTATGTGTTAATAAATATTATGAGAATGAGAAAAATTTATTAACATTTTCATTTAGTGGTGGAAAATCCCAAGAAAGATCTTTATACAACTCTTTTAACTTATTTAAAATCATAGACTCAAAAATCTCATCTACATCAATATATGTCTTAACAAATTTCTCTATATCTTCAGGCACCTTAGCATTTGGTAATCCTATTGTCTCTAGTTTGTATGGGTTGGCCTTTAAATTGATAATAAAGATTTTATCACCTTCAATTATGGATTCATACTGTTTATCAAAACGTTTAAACTTTAATAAGTCATTATAACGAACAGCTGCTTTAGTATTAGCGGGAGCTTTTAGTTTAAACGTGCTAAACATTTCACCTGCGCGAGATGGTGTAGTATATGAACTTATTTGTTTAACTCCAGTAGGCTTACCTAATTCTCGGGGATCTATTGTTTTTAATGACTTATAGAAGTCAAGTATTGATTTATCAATTTCTGATTTATCTTTACCAAACAAAACATCTTTAATAAAATCCTCACCAAACTTTTTAAATCGTTTATTCATATTGGACTTCATTAGTTCAAGTCCTTTCATATCTAGTTCTTCAACAGCAACACCTTCCTTATTAGTAACATACATTGCATATCTTCTTTTACCTGTAACTAAAATACTTTTAGCAATTACTTCTTGTTTTAACTGGAAGTAATGTTTAGTAGAGTCAATGTTGAATAAATCTTTACACATTGTGTTAAGATTATTATTTGCTTCATCTTGTATTTGATTCGCTAATTTTAATATAATCTCATTTTTATTAGTATCATTAATTTCAATACCTTGAGATTTCATATGTTCTAGGATAGGGCGTAATCCTATATAAACACTATCTGTATCGCTTATAATAACATTTTGCATAACTTTTATTTAAGTAAATATATAAAAAATTTAAAGATTTTCTACAAAATTATCAAATCTTTTAATTAATTCTTCTTCAGAATATTTTTGTTTATTTTTTCGGATCCATTTAAGTTCTTTAAATAAAGAATTCATTTGTAAATAATTATGAGTTTGAAGATTATAATCTTCATATTCATAAATTTGGCTTAATTTAAGCCATAGTGCCCAAGTATGTTTATCTATTTTCATAACCTTTTTATTTAAATAAATTTAAGCTCCTAATGAATCATAAAACACATCATATAATTCATCTTCAGTATATTCTGTTTCAATATCTTTTCCACTTTTAGAATATATATACCCTATTACTTCAAATTCAGCATCACTACATCCTTCAGGATCAAGTATTAAACCAGGAATTTCTTTTTCTAATTCAGTTTTTGGATCAGGCATACTTAAAATCCATTTTTTATTATCTGGGAGGTCAATAAAATTAGAATATCCTATAACGTATTTTACTTTTTTGTTATCCTTAGCATCAAAGCCATCTGCTAATCCTTTTTCACAATAAAAAAATTTATAATTTTCTTCATTTTGATAATATTCAGGGGTATATTTTACTGCTAAATCATCCTCAAAATTAAAATCTTCTAATTCTCCTTTATTATTAACAGAAGCTTCTTTAATTAAACCGGCCAACTTTTGCATTCTTTTGAACTCTTCAGATATAGTTTGTTTTTTCATTGTAGTATTTTATTATAAATATTTATTTTTTTATATATTAAATCTTTTTATTAATTCATCTTTATTTAATTGTAAATATTCATTATTTATTTTATTATTAACAAATATAATTGAATCTTGGGTTAATCTTTGACCACTATTTGTGATAGCAGCACTACAAATCAATCTACCATCAGTATATCTCCATCCTGATTTAGCATAAGTACCATACATAGCGTTTTGTAAGATCTTAAAAGCATGTTGGAACAAATCATATAACTTATAATCATCCCACTTTTCATCTTTACCTGCTGTTTTCTTTAAACCTCTATAATATTCTCGTTTTTCAAACCAACCTTGTAGAATTTTAGAACAAACACTTTGTTCATCTGTTCTAAACATTGCTCCAGAAGCAGATATTGTATAGTTATTATCTTCAATAATTTTGATTAGCTTTCCTATAGTAGTTTGAGCTGTGGAGGTAGAATATGTTTTCTTATTTAATCTTTCAATGGTAATAACTTCATTTGGATCTCGTTCTTTGAGTTTCTCTAAACTATGATTTTGTTCATAAGTTGGCCTATGATCCACTTTAACTCTACCTACTAGTGTTTCAATACCCAGATTAAGTGATTTAATAATAGAAGGATATAGTGAGGTAAAGTCCAAGTCAATAACATCAAAATATAAACCAGGTATAGGTTCTAAGATAAAACCACCAGCATATGTTTCTTTGAAATTTCTTAAATTAGGATTGTGAGTTGTAGGTTTATTTGGTGAAATAATACCTTCACGTTTCAAATATTTTAACATTGCTCCTTCATTCATAACTGTATTCCAATATATACTTTCATATGGAATGTTACAAATGTGAGAAATCATAATTGTTAAGTTAATGAACTTAAGTTTAGCCTCTAACGCTTCAATGATTTCAACGTCTCGTAAGTTATAATCAATAAACGCATTTATATCATCTCTGAATAATGTGTTTAAGTTACCTTCATATTCAATCTTACCTAAGTTAACATATTTTGTTCCAATGTCACCTAATTTATATGATGGTTCTTCTTTCATAATGTACTTCTTATGAAGTAGCATATAGTCAAGATGATTAACACCAGCTATTTTGATTTGGTTTTCACCATTAAAATCACTGTATTGAACCTTTTTAAGTGGGGATAAACGATTAACTTCATTTTCGCCTACAACTTGCAATAATCTAAAGTATATGTAAGGTATATCGAAGTATTCTGAGTTATAACCAACTAATATTGTTGGGTCTAACTCTTCAAATTTGGATAAAAATTTACTTATTAATTCCTTTTCTGATTTACAAGGTATAATATGTTTACTATTTTGATTGGTTTCTTGAATTTGACCTGTTTTATCAACAATTAAACATATCTTTTGTTTAGTAGTCACATCAATTAAAGCAATAGATGTAATAGGCATAGGAGCGCTACGAATGTACTCAGGTGTTAAAGCACCACCCATTTCAATCTCAATGTCAATATAAACTATGTTATGCCATTCAGGAACAACATCATCATACTTATAATACAATTCTCGTAGTATAAGTAATGATTTGTCAATGTCTTTTTCTAATAGATTAGAATCATGTTTATCATATTTTTGAGTTGGTATAGCCCAACCTCCAGTTAAAACCGGTTGAGCACCTTCTTGATATTCTTCTACTCGTCTCCAGAATGTAGGTTTGTATTGGAATTCTAACCAACCTTGTTTATCATCTCTAAGATGATAAGTGTATGTTTGATGATTATAGAAAACTGCTTGATACATATAAGATAATATAACAAAAAAGGCTTGGTTTCCCAAGCCTAATTTAAAGTTTATTTTTGTATTTTAAGCTACTTGAGTAACTGTTACTATAATAGAAGGTATAGCGGGTATATTACCTGCTGCTGCTATATATTGGAATTCAGTATTTGATTGATCACTTTGATAAGCAATTTCTACATATGAACCAGAGGTGAATGTGTCAACAAAATTCCAAGCAGGAACATGATATGTATTGTTTGAAGTTGGACCTATTTTAGTAGCTGAGTTGGCTATATTCACACCATTTCTTTTAAACCATATATCTATTGTTGCACCAGTTTGAGTGAAAGTTTGAACTGAGAATTGTATATTATATATACCTGTATTTGCAAATGTTATTCTACTATTATTTTCAATTGTTATACCACTAGAAGTAACTAATGTACTATAAATAAATGATCCAGAAACGTTTTGGGTAGGTGTTATACTTGCTGTATGGTAAGCAGATAAAAAGTTAAATTGCTTTTGACCATTTATAAATAATCCTGTTCCTGTACCATTACTAGTTAAACTTAAAGAACCAGTAATTGTTTGGTTACCAATATAAACAGATGAACCAGTGTAGAATTGAGAACCAGTAACTGTGAAAATAGTATTACTAAAATTTGTACTACCACTTACTATTATACTGCCACTTAAAACTGTATTACCAGTTATAGTGTTAGAACCACTTAATGTATGTGTTCCTATAAATGAAGTTGAACCTGATATATTTACACTGCCTGTTAAACTAGTAACACCTATTAAAGTATTAGAACCGCTTGTAGTCATAGAGCCTGTAAATACAGCAGGACCTATGTTTGTAAAAGTACCTGAACCACTAACTATTAACGATCCAGTTATTATTACATTTTGGTTTAATGGAGTAACAGAAGAGGCTGTTGTAGCAAAAGAAGATGTACCATAAAATTGAGGATTACTTGATGTTGAATAATTTAAAATAAGAACTCCATCTAAATCATATAGTTCTCTAACTCCCCAATCAATAGATGATACATCAGCAGAATCTTTTAAAAGAAGACCATTCCAATCTACAGTGACAATTCCAAGTGGATCTTCTAATGTTCTATTTCTCCAATTCACTGAAGTTATACCAGCAGTATCTGCTAAGAATCTATTATTTGAATCAATACTATCAGGAACCAATAATGTTCCACTAATAATTGTAGATCCAGTAATAGTTGTAGGTCCATTGATGATAGTAGATCCACTAACTCTTAATGACCCAGTAATAGTTGTAGATCCACTTATATTTGTAGAACCAGTAATTCTAGTTGTTCCATTGATACTAGTAGGACCAATAAAACTAGAGGTACCTACCATAGCCATAGCTGTAGAAGATATTATAAATAGTGGATCAGCAGATGAATCATCTGTTACAAAAAAATTACCTACACTAGTGTCAATAATAGTACTACCTGAAAATACAGTTGAACCTGAGAAAGTAAATGAACCTGCAAAAGAGGCATTACCTGTATTACTACCTGATAGATAAAAGTATGATTGGGATAGAAAACGGAAGTTTTCATCCATTTGATTGTATGTTAAAGCTGAACCTGTTACGTTCCTTAAAGTTATACCCATTTGAAATTATTTATTTGGATATAAATATTAGAAAAAGGCTCAGTTACCCGAGCCTTTTAATTTAAATTGATGCGGCAATATGATAAGTAGCTGTTGGAGCGGTCCAAGTAAAATCACCATTAGTATATGTACTAGTAAAATCATTTATAGTAACACCTCTAATATTTGTCCCTAAGGTAGTTCCATTTCCTGTTAGCAGCTGCTTATCGCCGCTTACTAAAAAGGACGCACTACAATCTCTACTTGATCTAGTTGATCTTTATACTCAGCAGGAATATTCATTGATGCTGTCATCAACACTGACTTTTCATCAGTTGCTAAGATTGTGTCTAGTGGTTTAACAAGTTTAGATTTTGTACCATCTTCTTTAACTTGTTTTTCTGTTGGGTGCCAAATAATGGCATACTGAAATAACTTTGATTTTGGCATTTTACATTGATTTGATTAATGATACCAGTTTTTCACGAATTTCTTTTTCGTCTTCTATTGATAAACCAAAACGATTATTTGTTGGTGTACCATTTTGATCATGATTTTTTTCTAACAAATATGTTAGAGTGTGGATTTTTTGAATTGTTTCTTCCATTTGTTTATTTGTTTATTTATTTAAGAATTGTTGTAAATTTGGTTTAAAGTAATTAATACTCTTCATTACTTTTCTGTCATGACTACGATATACTATCCAATAGTCACCTTGTTTTTCATAATGACATTGAGTACCTTGTTCTTGTTCTCTAACTCGAACAGTTAGATTAGCTTCTTCTTCAGTTTTACAAGCCTTAGACATATTTGATGCTTGTACTTCAGCATATGCATCTTGTACTTTATCTTTTAGACCATGCAACATTGCTCCATTACCTAATGAAACATAAGTAATATCACATAGTGCATCTAGTACTTCTACAATATTTCCTGTTTCACAAGCATGTTTATATTCTTCTAGTTCCTCTAGAATAAAATTATAAACAAACATCCATTCTTTTTCATCTGGAATATTTGGAGTATAATTGTTTGGTTTACCCATTGTAGCATTAAATTCTTCTACCTCGCTAACAAAAGGTACATAATTTTCTTTAGATTGAGACATTTCCATTATTAATTTTTAGTGAATCAAAAAACTCTTTACGAGCTAAATTGTCGTTTTCCATAAACACGCCTGATGCTTTAGTAGTAATCATTGCAGCACCTTGATGTTTAACACCTCTACAACTTACACAATTGTGAGATGCTACTATTGTTACTACAACACCTTTATTGCCTTCACAAACTTTATCTACTGCTTGATGAATAGCTGCAGTTAATTGTTCTTGAATTGCACCTCTTCTACCAAAGTGCTCTACAATACGATTTAGTTTAGATAAGCCAATTACTCGACCTTCTTTACCAGCAACATATCCAATATGAACTACTCCACCAATTGTTTGGTGGTGGTGAGAACACATTGAAGTCAGTGGGATATTACGCTCAATAATTACTCCATCATAACCATCTGACGGAAATGAAGTAATATCAGTAAACCCGTTATAACGACCAGCCCATAGATCCTTAACATATGCTTTAGCCACACGACGAGGTGTGTCAGCTGAATTAGGATCATTTTGCCAATCACATTTTAATGCTGTTAAGAAGTTACCAAAGTGAACTGTTGCTTCTTCAATCATCTGATTCTTTTCCTCATCTGTTAGAGGACGATCTAACGCTGAGCCATTAGCAAAACCATGTTTTACACACTCAATGTCATTGTGAAATTTTCTTCTATTTTCTTCCATATACTTTTATTATAATAAATTTTTATCAGACAGCCAAGATATAAGGGATAGATCTTTTATTTCCTTCCTCATCATCCATACCATAACCTACAACCCATTGATCTTTAATTTCAAAACCATAAATTGAATTTACAGGCATATTAATTTCATTAATAGCACGTTTAATTAAAGTTACTATACTAACACTTGCAGGATTAAATTCTAAAAATATTTCTTTTAGTTTTTTCATTGTTACTCCTGAGTCGTAAATGTCATCTATAATATAAACATGTTTGTTTTCAGTGTCAATAGAGGGTTGAAGTAATATTTCTAGATCACCTCGTTCTTTACCTTCGTATGATTTTACTTTAATAAAATCACATTGTGGATCAAGTGATGATAGTTTTTCTACTAATTTAGAGTAGAAAACAAAACCGCCATTTAAAACACATACCAATACAATTGGTATTTGCTCATTTTTATGACGGTTTTCGATTTGGGTAGCGATTTCATTGATTCGCTTTTCAATTTGGGATTTTTCAAATAGTACTTTCATAGAGACTTTTTATCATATCTAAACCTGGGTAATGTCTTATATTTCCTTTATTGGCTACAATAACGTGAGGATAGTAATCTACAGCAAATTCTTGTTCTAGATCTTCATTTTCATTTATTCGTATTGTTCGGAAATTAAGTTTTTCAGAAATTTTTTGAATCATAGGAGCAGCTACTTTACAAGCGCCACACCAGTCAGCATAGAAAACTACAATGACGTTTTCTTTGTTTAAAGCCTCAGTTAGTAATTGTTTATTCATTATACTTCTCTTTTAGTGTCATAAGCGATAATGTGTTCTCTACCTGTAAAATTATATCCATTATTCATACACATTTCCATTACTATAGGATACATTTTAATCAATTCCTCTCTAGTATCACCAGCTGGCATAACCCATGTTTTCCATTTTGGAATATCCATCTCAACTCTAAATGCTTCAATTTCAGCTAATGTTTCCTCAGTACCATCCCAAACTGGTTTGTAGTGGTAATCATAATGATAATCTATCATTTTACGAATATTATCTTTATGAAGACGGAATTTGTTATGTTGGTCAATCATTTTCTGATCAACTTCTTTGCCCTGCGGTGTAAGGACACCAATCCTAGGTACACTATTAGTGAACTTAGGAGACAAAGATACCAAGCCAATTTGATGATCTGTTTCAATGAAATGAGAGCCTTCTGTTTCTATAGTAATAAATATACCTCTACTATAAGCAAAATGAGTCAATTCATTTACTAGATCAGGATGCATTGTAGGTGAACCACCTGTAAGCATCATCTCTCTAATATGAGGATTATTATTATACATTTCAATGATATTATTGAAATTGTATTTGCCTTTTTCAGGATGGATACTAGTATACCAAGAATCACACCATCCTCCTTCTCCAAACCAACATCTGTGAGTACATCCTGTAGTTCGAATAACGATAGTAGGCATTCCTGCTCTACTACCCTCGCTTTGAACTGCTGTATATAACTCTACAATAGGTAAGGTCTTATTGTAATCTGTTATTCTGTTCATTAAAGTTTTGCGCTATTAAAATGTAAATAAATCTCATTATTGTCTTCTGTGTACTTGATATCAAAACACAAACTACATTTAGGATCAACCATTAATGTTTTAAGATGTTCTGTGGTTTGAAAATCACTCAAATCAGCATTGTTTAGAATCTCAAGTGCTAACTTGATATCACCAGCATCAGCTGATCCAAGCATGTTCTTAACATTTTCTGTGATTTCACTATCAAGTGTATGGATGTAACTTTTACTCATAACTCTTATTTTTATTTTAATATAATAATAATTTTTTTAAAGACAAACTTATTCTGAAAAACTTGCTGAGTTTCTTTCATGTTCATAAACTTCTACTTTAGTTACTCGAACACGATTTTCCGTTTCTAGTTTTAGAAAATCATTAATTGTGTTGAATAAGTATTCAGCAAATCGTTCACAACCTACATTGTCTAATATTCGTAGCTGGATAATACCATCCATATCCATTTGTTTGAAATGTTCTAAATATGGATCATCTTGAGCTATAATTGTGGTGTGGTCTAGTAGATAAGTAAAATAATCTTTAGGAGATAGTCCATGTATAGTGTTTTTGGCTCTTTTCATCCCACCAAAATCAAATACCCAATTGCGTTCATCTAAATCACCTTCAAACCATACTTTAAAAGACACAGCATACCCATGCAAATATTTACAATGGGTATTTTCTGCTTTCCATTGACGGAAACAAGTACTGTATCCGTCAAACAATTTTGTTGATTGGAATTTACTCATGATTTATTTTATAACATCGTTATAAGGTTCCCAAACAATACCATCATGGATTTGTCCATTTTCATCTGTTATAGACTCACCTGTAGGCATTGCTAAGACAATATCATTGTTTTCAGTTTTACCAATAGCTATAAATCCAAATCCTTCACAGATAATGGGAGTATAGTAGTTTGGTTCTAAACCATCAGCAATTTCATTAATATCAAATTCTGAGGTCATTTGTGGATCATTAAGATCACACCATTGTTTGCTAAATTCAGCCATAATTTAAAAAATCTATTATTTGGTTAAAAGTTTTTACTCCTGTAAATCTACGAGACTCTTGTCCGTTTTCTAATAAAATTACTGTAGGTATATTTCTGACTCCATATCTTTGGACAATTTGAGGATCTGTATAATCCACATTTATCTTTTGAACTGGGATTTGTCTTCGTACTTCATCTAGTACTGGTCCTAGTGTTTGACATGGGCTACACCATTCAGCACTAAAATATAATAATTGTTTACTCATACTAATTCCTCCCATATTCCTACTACTTCTGCTAAAGCTAATCCTCCGAATGCTAGTACGGGCATTCCTAGGATTCCTAAAACACAAGATATAATTCTAAGTCCTGATTTAGCAAAACTAATTTGCTGGTGTAATTTAGGATCTGGTTGTTTCATGATTTTCTAATATTTGTTTTACATGTTTAACTACTGTTTCCCAACTTACAGGACCAGTCTCATCAGCATAACTTACAGGATCTGGTTTTCCAAGTTTAAGGAATGCTTCAATACGTTCTACAGATGAAGCTGATTTATAATCTGAATACCATTCACCAAATTTAGTTCTATGTGTTTCTTCTACTCTAGAAGATGCTGGTTCATATGGTATCCAAATTGGCTTATAAGATGTGTTAGTACGGCTATATACCTCGTTAAAATTAAGACCTAGGCACTCACAACACTTGTCACCATCCTCTAGAATAGAGTATTTATCTCCACTTAAATACGGTGTATAATGATATACTTTTTCAGCTCCCCAATTACCTGATTTAAATGCTTCAAAATCAGCATCTCTAAATTCTTGTCTACAATCAGGATAAATAGCATGGTCACCAGCATGAATACCCATTGCAATAGCGCATTCAGTATTCTTTTGTTCAGCAATTGATAATGCAACCGCTTGAATAATAGAACTAAATATTTTATTACGATTTGGAACTACTGTTGCTTTCATATTTTCTTCAGCATAATGTCCTTCAGGTACTTCTTCACCTCCAGTCACTAATGCTGAATTTAATAGTGTTGATAAACCATCTAGTGTAATTACTTGGTGTTTCACTTTAGGGAAATGATGCATAATAACTTCTGATGTTTCTGATTTATGTTTAGTTTCATCAGCTTTGCTATTAATATATTTAACTAATTCCTTAGCACGTTCTAATTCTACATTATGTTTTTGTCCATAATCAAATGATAGTGCTGTAACTTCATAGCCATTGGCAAGTAGATGAAGTAATAAAGTAGAGCTATCCATTCCTCCACTCAATGATAATACTGCTTGTTTTTTCATATTAACAATATTTTTTATATAAATTTTCAATAAATTCTATTTCTTCATTATCCATAGAATGAAATCTAGGGATTAAATCAATCATTTTTGAAGCAAAATCTTTTTGTAAATAAGATAATTTCATAGATTCTGTATCTACTGTTATTCCATCAACTTTATAATCTTTTAGAAATCCATCTTCATCTAACCATTTAGCCATTTCTTTACAAGATGAATTATCCATCTCTGAATAGATTTCATCTAAATCAATATCTACATCTACAGATATACTATTACGACTACTTCTCCATTTTCTCATAATTAAAAAGGTAATTCATTATTATTAAGTTCTTTAATTTTAGCAAAATAACTATCTAACCATGATACTGGGTATAGCATTACCTTTCCTTTATATACAGGATTAGATACTTCTCTTTGTTGCATAACTATTTTATCATGTTTTGCTGTTTCAAAAACAATTTTTCCTAAAGTAGGGCCAGCTGCTTTACCTAAGTATTCAAAAAGTGATTTAAATTCTTCCATAACCTTTTATTTTATATTGTTTATTAATTTGAAATCCATTATGTTGTTATAGATGTAAGACCATTTTCTATTTAGATCTTCAGAAGACATTTCCATAACATCATCTATTCGAGTTTTAGGCTTTTCATCTAATCCCCAAACATTATATTTTATTCTTTCAATACCCGCCATTATTGGATTTGAAGTGTCAATTGTTTCAATAAATGGCATATCTTTATAATAGATAAATTCTTGTGGTACAGCACATCCTAATAAGTGTATTCTGTCATGTTTACTAATAACATCATCATTATATAATTTACTTACAACATGTACTCTACCTAAAGCAGTAGCAATTGCCCTATTTGGATGAGATGATAATTCCTGGTAGTATTTAGCTCCATATGAAAATGCTATTTTTCTATATCCTAAAGCCTGGTATTTGATATAACATTCTCTAGCTTCATCAATACTTTTAGCTTGTACTACTGCTACTTTAAGTGTGTCTTTAGGTAATTTAATTCTAGACCATTCAGAAGCATTATTGATAGAAGATTCCATATCTTCCCAAACATCAGGAACAATAAATTCATCTGGTTTAAGTATTTCAATCCAGTATAATAAACGTTCTGTATTATATGCTTCTCCTAACTCATGGAGAGAATTGTCCATTATAATATAACGACCTTGTTTTTTAGCATCTAAAAAATATTCTTTATACTGCTCATACTTGTCCAATAGGTGAGGCAAACAGTAATCATAATGATTAAAACTAGGACTAGCATTTAATAAATTTAATGGAACCTCGTGAGATATTTTCATAACTTGTATTTAATATAAATATAAAAAATTATAGTTTAAAAGCCAAACTATTTAAAAAGGACTATCATTATCTTTTTCTTTCATTAACCAATATGAATATTGACGAATAACTTCATCAGTAGTACCTTCAGCATAGTTGTTAATAAAATTATCTGTATCTGATTTTGTTCCACCAAATGTTTTTCTAAGACACGTTTTTAAATCTTCCAATCTATCAAACTCATCTCTTTGAAAATCCTGTCTTAGATTTTTTAGTCTGCGATTATAACTTAGACGAACTTCTCGTTCTTTTTCTTGTTTGGTTTCAAATGTGAAATCACTATTACGTATTTCAGCTATTTCCTCAGCCATCCACCAATACTCATATTCAATATATTTGGAATATGGAGAATATTCAAAATCACCATTTTTGCATTTGTCCCAAATAGGAGTGTTTTGTTTTAGTGGTTTGTGAGTTGTGTATCGTCTGTGCCAATAAAACACATTGAATTTAGGTAATTTAGCGGGTTTTTTAGGACTTTTACCAATGGTTGTGTATGGTACTAATTCTTTTATAACATCTTTCGCTTTAATCATACTCTAAATATAATAAAGAAAGGCCCGAAGGCCAAACTTTATATATTTAATTATAATTTTATTTCATATTATTTAAAAAAGCAACCACATCTGGTATTTCATCTTTAAAGATGTACATTTGACTATGTACTCTATATCCATCATTTGAATCTAGTTTTGTAATCCATACACCTTTTTTATCACTTTTTAAAATAACAGTTTTGTTAGGACCAAGTTTAACAGTAGCCTCATTTAAAATTTTTTCTACTTCTTCTTTAATGATTTGCTTAAGTTCAGATTTTTTCATTATATTATTTATTCATTAATAGGTAGTAGTCTTCTAGTACATCTCTTGTTTTTTTAGTAGGCTTATCATCATAATAGTCTGCTGCAAAGTGAAGAAGGATCTTATCACCATCTATCTTTACTATGTCAGCGAACAGTAAATCATTCATTCTAACAATCTCATCACCAACTTTAAGTTTAGTTTGAGGTGTTATTCTTGTCCACTTACCAGCCTTAAACTCCTTTTTTGCTCCATAATTTGCCCAGTTTGGTATTGCAGTTGGGTCTATGTCATTTTTGATATATGCAATCACATCATCAACAGACTTTTGCATTACATCATTATTACGTCCACCAGCCCCTATTACATTATTAGCTAATTGCTCTGCGGAGTTCATTCGCTTATTCTGTCCTATCTTTTTAAAACCTAGTTTGTAGATAGCGGTAAATAGGTTTATGGTATCCTTTTTGACTTTAGGATTTTTTGGAAACTTGTTAAAGCGTTCCATAGCTTTGGTAATGATGTTTTTCCACTCATCGCCAGGATTGTTAAAGTCATATGTACTTGGTATTGATGATGCTTCTTTTAATACCTTATCTACTTCTTCTTTGATGATTTGTCTTAGTTCTGATTTTTTCATTTTTTTTTATTAAATGTTTATCATACATATTTTATCCTTCACAAGAAACGCATTCTGATAATCTTTGTAAGTTATCTCCTCTTAATACTGATTCTGTACGTAGATAATATAATGTTTTTAGATACAATCTGTTTTGTAGCTGGATCAGCAAACTTGCGTTTCTCTGTATCTAATTTAGCTACATAGTCTTTTGTACTAGTAAACCATTCTTTAATATCCGTTAAAATATCATCAAGTTTTTCTGGGCTTTTAGCTATTATTCTATATGCCATTACGTTGCTTTTTTATATTAAATTACTTTAACATTTTTAATAATACTGCCGCAGCTTTCTGTTGTGCAGTTACTGGAGCTTCTGCAGTATCACGTAGATTGTCATATGCTTTAATTAGTTTACTATCGCCGCTATCATATACAGCATCAGATGAATTGCCTAATTTATCAATGATATTGTCAGTCATATCTTCACCTTTAGCGGTACCAGCCAAAATGTCTGTTACATTGTCTTTAAGATATTCATTATCGTAATACGATAATGATTCGTTAATAGTCTTTTTCGTATTTTCACGCAATACATTGCGAACTTCTTCGCGGATGAGTTTTTTAAATTCTGATACTTTCATTTTTTTTATTAAATGTTTATTATACATATATTATCCCTCACAAGAGATACATTCTGATAGTCGTTGTAAATTGTCTCCTCTTAATACTGATTCAGTACGTAGATAATATAATGTTTTAATTCCTTGTTTCCAAGCCTCTTTATGTACTTGACTAATCCATTTTGGTGTATCATTTGGATCAAAACATAAATTTAATGAAATTGCTTGGTCTACATATTGTTGTCTGATACCATTTTGTTTTACAATTTCCAACTGGTTGATTTCTTTGAATGTTAAGAATACTTCTTTTTCTTCAGCGGTTAGAATATAATCTGGTAAGCCATAAACAGAACCTTGATCTTTTAAGATTTGTTCCCAAACACTATCAATGTTGTATCCTTTTTTCTCTAATACTGCCTCTAGTGTTTTATTACGTTTAATAAACACACCTTTTGCTGTTTTTAGATTATAAACATTAGCAGGAATAGGTTCAATTGAAGGTGATACACCTCCTGAAATATGAGCATTTGATACTGTAGGTGCCGGTGCTAGTAAGTGAGTATGTCTTAGACCTGTACCTTTACACCATTCTGGTTCACCATATAGTTCTGCTTGATCTTTAGATGCTTTAATTGCTTCTTTTTGAATGAAATCAAACATCATTCTAGTATAAGAGTTAGCTTGAATACCTACAAACGGCAATCCTTTTTGTTGTAAAAATGTATGCCAACCTAAAACACCTAATCCAATTGCTCTACCTTTAGTAGCTGAACGAACTGTGTTTTCCATAAATTTAACATTCTTAGCTCTATCAATAAATTCTTGAAGTACACCTTCTAAGAACCAAATTGATAATTCAGGTAATGTCATTCCATTTTCGAACTTATAGTCTTTCCATTCTTCCCAACGAGCCAAATTTAAAGATGATAAACAGCAAATAAATGAGTGTAATTCATCTGTATATAAAGCAATCTCAGTACAAATGTTAGTCATTGATACTTTTAGATTGTTTTGCTTATATGCTTCAGGATTTGTATTATTAATATTGTCTTCAAACATAAGATAAGGCTCACCTGTCTCTAAACGTGTCTTAAGAATTTCACCCCATATCTTTAATGATTTAGGATCCTTATCTTCTAGCTTATTCATAAAAGTATCATCAATAACAACACATTGATGAAGATTTAGACATTGACGATTAACATCACCTTTTGGTCTTCTAATTTGTAAAAATTCTTCAATATCTGGGTGATTAATACTTAGATTAACAGAAGCTGCTCCTCTACGAACACTACCTTGGTTAGTGGCTAAGATAGTTGAATCATAAATTTTAGCCCATGGAACTACACCTTCTGATACACCATTGTCTCTAATAGCTTTACCTCTACCTCTAATACGAGATAAACCGATTCCAACTCCTCCACCTTGAGAAGATAATCTCATTAATTCAGAGTTTGCATCTGCAATACCTTCAATGCTATCACCTACATCAATTCCAAAACATGAAATTGGCATTCCACGTTCAGTACCCATGTTTGATAATACTGGTGATGCTAAGCATAACCAATTTTTAACTATCGCCTCGTAAAAGAATGGTTGTAAATCTTTACGTTTTAGACGGCGAGCAGCAAATTTACTTACTCTTTTATAAGCATCAAATACATCTTCATCAGGTAGTAAATACCCTTTAGAAATCATACTTATTGCTATTTCATCCATCCATTCAGGATAATGTTTCCCCTTAACCCAATTGCTTGTGTCTACTTGTATACTCATAATTTTTTGTGTTTTATAAATCGTCCCAATCCGCAGTTGACTTAGCGTATGACGTTACGCGTCCTGCAAAGAAATCTTGATGTGTTTTACCTGATGTTAAATGACCAAACCATTCAATTTGTTTTAATAGATTAGGATCAATATCGTTATAGATTGCTTTATATCCTAATTCAATCATTTTTTCGTTAGCACGGGCTTTGATATAGTTTTTTAATTGTTCTTTATTTAAACCTTCAATATCACCCATCTCAAATGCTTTATCAATAAAATCAAATTCTAATTGTACTGATAAGTTACATGCTTCAATTATTTTATCTCTTAATTCTTCAGTATTTAATTCTGGTTGTTCTTCTAATAGTGTTCTGAATAACCAGCATCCTGCTTTAGAGTGTAATGATTCATCTCTAACACTCCATTCTACAATTTGACCTGTACCTTTCATTAAGTTTCGTAGTTGGAAACTCATTAGAATAGCAAATGATGAAAATAAATTTACACCCTCAGTGAATGCTGAAAATATAGCCAATGATACTGCTTTATCTTCTAATGTTTCACCTGGTGTTTCTACTAAGCGATCAATTTTAGCTTTTGATACTTCATCTTCTAAAAATGCTCTAAAATCATCTAAACCTAATTCTTCATTTAAACGAGCATATGCTTCGGCATGTATTGATTCAAAATCAGCAAACACACGAGCCATTGCTTGGATTTCAGGTTTTGGGAACCAAACAGATACTTTAGTTGACCAATAATCATTAACGTGTACTTCTGTTTGTGCAAACGATTTTAAAATGTTACCTATTAGATTCTTTTCAGATTCATTTAACTTTAGTTTCCAGTCATTCAAATCTGATGCGAGTGGAACTTCATCTGCTAGCCAATGTGCTCTATGTTGGTCTTTATAAAAGTCAAACGCTGTTTGATATTCAAATGGTTTGTAATAATTGCGGGGTTCAATAATCATAAATTGTCTTTAATTGAAAAAAATGCTTTTTGTAACTGTTCTCTTTCTAAATTTGTAACATCACTAAATTTATTCACTGGTTTTGAAGGATTAAAATTTGGTTCATCTTCATCATAATCATCAGTTATATCCATAATACCTGTTGATGTGTCTATTTTAGCTCCAAATGTCATACCGTCTCCACCATATCTGTTTTTCATAATATGAAAACGTCCAGTACCTGCGACTTTATCCTCTTTCTTGCGTGAGAGAGAAATAGCCACATCCGTAATCATGATTTTATCATAGCTACCTGCGGCTTTGTCGCCTTCGATGATATCATCTTTAGCGCCAGCACGATTAACTTGTGAAACACTCCAAACTGGAACTTTTAACTCACGAGCTAATCCTTTTGTGCTTACATAAATATCATCAATTTCTTCTTTTCTATCACCTTTAGATCTTTTAGATCTTAACAAGTCCACATAGTCTATAATGATAAGATCTGGTTTCACACCTTGATCAATATTCTTTTTAATATGAGCTTCTATAGTTGAAATAGAAGCTTTACCTGGAGAATATTCTTTGATAATCAAATTACCTTCTAATTTATCTACAGTGTCTTGTACTTTTTCTTTATAGTCATGAATTAAATTAACAGGTATTCCTGTAAAGAAAGCATCGTAACGTTTACCAACATAACTTTCACTTAATTCAAGTGTATAGTGGATTACATTGTAACCCAATTTAACAGCCCAACCACCAAGTGCTATCAGTGACCAAGATTTACCACCTCCCGGATTACCGAATATAAGACCAAAATCCCCATTCCCCAAACCTCCTTGGAATAGTTTATTAAAAGTGTCCCAAGGTGTTGGAATAACAATTCGTGACTCTTCTCGATATCTTGTTTCTACATCTTTATTATATTCTAATCCTAAATTCTTATCACCACCAGCTTTTAAAGCATTATCAACTAAATTTCTAATTGAATCATAATCACCTGCCTTCAATAATTCTACTGAAGTCATAAGTGCTTTTTTAAGTTGTTGGTTTTTACAAAAATTAGAAAACTCTTCTTCTACATATGCTAGATCATCTTCTGAAGCTTTGTATGCTTCTTTAAGCTGTTCTTTAATAGATAACTGAAGTATTTCATTGTCAATTTTCTTAACTTCAGTTTTAATAACATCCATTGATGGAGTTGTATGATACTTAGTATAGTATTCTAATATTCTAGAGATAATCCATTTATGAGCGGAATTATCAAAATATTCTTCACTCAAGACATCATGGATGTTTATCAAAAACTCTTTATGTGTCAAAAGTGAGGACAGAACTTTAATTTGAAATCCTGTCCCATATTGGGCGAGTGTATTTAATGTCATAACTTTTATTTATTTAAAACTACTTAGTACTGTAAATGTATTTCTAATCCAATAGTCTACATTCTTTAAAATATTTCCTAAACCATCTTCATTATATAATTTAATAAATTCTGCTACTTTAAGTTTTTCAATAGGTTGTTCAACTATTGCTTCAACATACAATTTTTCATCTTCATCCATTAATGGATTACTAAGATTCATAATTTTATAGTTGTTACGAAGTTTTTCTTCCTCAAGTATTATTTTTGAATAAAGAACGTTTTCTTTATATTTAGTAGCACTTATTTCAAATATATCTTCTAAAGTGATTTTAGAATCAACTAACTCAGGAAACAACTTAAATAATTTTTTAGGTCCTAATCCAGGAACACCTACTACTTTATCTGAATTATCTCCCATAAGCGTCTTATATAATATAAAATTATAAGCTGGAAGGCCAAATTTTTCTTTAACTGCCTTTGGGGTGTAGAATTCTTTAATAATAGGACTATAAACTGTTATGTTATCATTTACAATTTGTAAAAAATCTTTATCTGCTGATACTATAGTTATCTTACTATTGTATTTAGTTGACA
>Ga0315907_10001981_pt1 | contig 26723 bp, 22 predicted proteins | sample LakEriMetagenome_3_FD_203525 | JGI IMG/M metagenome (GOLD analysis project Ga0315907, IMG submission 203525) | Freshwater fungal communities from buoy surface, Lake Erie, Ohio, United States - Buoy 12 MA123 | ecosystem: Environmental > Aquatic > Freshwater > Lake > Lake biofilm | place: USA...
GCTATTAATCAACACCAATTTTTACATCCATGAAAAAAACCCTTACTCTTGCTGCAGCCCTCGTTGCTAGTGCTGCTTTTGCACAGGTTACTGTGACCTACAAGGTGGACATCACCGACTACCTCGCCGGCGGTGCTACGCTTGGCGCGAACGGTATGCGTATTGGCGGCAACTTCGCTGCTCAAGGCGCTACGGTCGGCACCAATGCTATGTCAGACTGGTCTCCCTCGAACCAGTACTCTGCCATGACTGACGAAGGCAGCAACATCTGGTCGATTGCGGTGACCTACCCATCTACGGCTGTTGGCGCTACGCAACTTTACAAGTTTGTGAACAACGATTGGGGTACCAATGAAGGCACGACGGGAACTACGATCGCAAGCGACAGCTGCGGTGTAGACGACGGCGGCGGTAACATCAACCGTACCCTCGTTATTCCTTCGGCCAACGCCGCCTTCTTGTTCTGCTACGACCGTTGCTTCCAGTGCGACGGATCATCTCCTGCCCTGTCTTCAGACGAGGTAGAAGTCGCTGAACTTACAGTAGCTCCGAACCCCACGGCTGGTGACGTAAACGTTACGTTCAGCGCCCGTGCCGCCGGTACCGCTACCGTGAAGGTGATGAACCTCCTCGGCCAATCAGTTATGGTTCTCGACCGTGCCGTAGAGGCTGGTGTAAACACCATCAAGGCTGACTTGAACGTAGCTAACGGAACCTACTTCGTAGAAGTTGCCGTTGACGGCGTGAAGAGCGTGAAGCGCGTTGTGGTTAGCCACTAATTCGCTTAAGCGTTTGAAGAAGGGGCCCTCCGAATTGGGGGGCCTTTTTCATTTTACCTACCTTTAAACCATGCTTCGGACTCTTGCTTTAGCCCTTGTTGCGTGCGGATCAGCCGCCGCCCAAACCCTTCGTATTGACCCGCCAAACTGGTGGGTAGGAACCACCTATAGCCGCGTGGAGCTCTTGGTTGCCTCTGATGCGCCGATCGCAACGGTCCATGTTCAGGGAGCGGGCGTGACGGTAGTGTCGGATGAACCGGCAAAGAATCCGAACTACCACTACGTGACCGTGGAATTAGCGCCCGACAGCAAGCCGGGGACGGCGGCGGTTGTGGCCCGAACGGCCAAAGGAAAAGTCCGCGCTGAATGGCCCGTCACGGCACGCAAACCGCGGACGATGGCCCCCGGGCTCACCCAGCGCGACCTCATTTACCTGCTTACGCCAGACCGTTTTGCCAACGGAAACCCCGCGAACGACGACGTTGCCGGAATGGCCGAGCGCGGAGTGGACCGCAACCACAACTACAAACGCCACGGGGGCGACCTCGCGGGAATGACCGCCCAGCTGGACTACATCAAGTCCCTGGGCGCCACGGCAGTATGGCCGATGCCGCTGCTTGAAAACAACATGCTCGCGGCGAGCTACCACGGCTACGCCATAACAGACCACTACCGCATTGATCCGCGCTACGGAACCCATGAAGACTACGTACGCTGGGTTGATGGCCTGCACGCGCGGGGAATGAAGGCCCTCAAAGACATGGTATTCAACCACGTCGGCACGGGGCACTACCTCTACATGAGTCCGCCGGACTCCAGCTGGTTCAACGCTTGGCCAACCGGCGGCTCGACGAATGCCCGCGGCGAAGCGCGTCCGGCGTTTACGTCGATTCACCGCTACCAAACCCTGTACGATCCCTATGCGTCGGTGCGCGACCGTGAACGCCAGACCGACGGGTGGTTTGTCGGGTCGATGCCTGACGTGAACGCACGCGATCCGCACTGCGCCCGCTACCTCATTCAAAACAGCCTGTGGTGGATCGAGGAGGCCCAACTCGACGGGTTTCGCGTCGATACCTGGCTGTACCCCGATCAAGCGTTTTTACGCGACTGGATGGCCGCAGTGAAGGCCTTTGAGCCCCAGTTCTATGTGTTCAGTGAGTCGTGGGTCCACAGTGCCCACGCACAAGCATTTTACCTCAAAACCCATCCTGACTTGCCCGGCGCCGCCGACTTCCCGATGTACTGGGGCCTGAAAAAGGCGGTAGAGCGCCCGAGCGGCTGGAACGAGGGGATGGCCGACGTCTACAACGCCCTTTCGTCGGACTACCTCTACGGATTCGATCGCGCAGGCGACCACCTCGTAACCTTTCTGGACAACCACGACGAGGGCCGCTTTTTTGGCAAGGTGGGCAAGGACCTGGACCGCTTCAAGCTTGGATTGGGCATGCTGTACACGTTGCGCGGAATCCCGTCCATTTACTACGGAACCGAGCTGCTGTACGACGCGCTCGACGACCACGGATCGATGCGCAAGGACTTTGCTGGGGGCTGGCCGGGAGACAAAGCCTCGGGCTTCACCGGCCAAGGCCTGACCTCGGACCAACGCAGCGCACAAGCCTACGTGCGGCAGCTGGGAGCCCTCCGGGCGTCCGAACCGCTCATCGGGGCCGGATCGTTCAAGCAATTCACGCCCGACATGGGGTCGTTTGCCTACGCGTGGTATTCCGACCGTGAGGTGGTGCTGGTACTTGCCAACGGCGACGACCGCGCTCACCAATGGCCCGTCGAGCGCTTTGCGGAGCTCGGCCTTGGGTCCCAAACGCAGGTGCTTGACCTGCTCCATGGCGGAACTTCGCCTACGGGCACGAACCTCAGCGTTCCGGCCAAGGGCATTCGCATCCTCAAGTTTTCGCGCGCGAACTAGCGCACGAGCCAACCGACTACGGCCTTCACCCAGCCTTTGTAGGGCGGAGTCAGAAGCATCGTCGGGGCAATGCGTCCGCGGCGAAATACGCTGCGCGCGTTGCTGAATTCGCGGAATCCCCAAATTCCGTGGGACTTGCCGATACCCGAGTTGTTCACACCGCCAAACGGGAGGTCCGGATGCATGTAGTGCAGGTAAAAGTCGTTGACGACAGTTCCGCCGGCCCGCGTTTCAAGGATGATTCGGTCGGTCCACGCCTTCGCATGGCTGAGTACATAGAGCACGAGCGGCTGCGGTCCCGCATTAACCCGTGCGACAGCGTCCTCGGTAGTTTCGTAGGTAAACACTGGTAAAATGGGGCCGAAGATTTCGCTGCAGCTCACTTGAAGGTGTTCGGGGGCGTCCCAAACCAGCGTTGGCGGAAAATACAGGCGATCCCGGTCGGGCGCGTCCGGCTGCCAGACCTGGGCTCCGGCCTCGAGGGCCTCGTCGAGCCATTCCTTCAAGCGATCCCAATGCCGGGGCTGAATGATGCGCACCCAGTCGGGGTTGGTCGAAGGCTGTACGCCGTAGTGCTGCGCGATACCGGATTGGTACCCCCGAATAAAGTCCGCCCGCTGCGCTGCGGGAACCAACGCGTAGTCCGGCGCAATGCACACCTGGCCCGCATTCAGTCCTTTGGCCCAAGCGATGCGGCGACCCGCAGCTTCAGCGCCGTAGGCTTCGTGCACAAATACCGGGGATTTTCCCCCAAGTTCTAGGGTAACCGAGGCCAGGTACTTCGACGCGGCCGCCATGACCTTGCTGCCCACGCCAGGCGAGCCGGTGAAGAATATGTGGTTCCAGGGCTGTTCGAGCAAAGCCACGGCCAGGCTCACATCACCTTGAACAACGCAGACCTCGTCGGGCGGAAAAACGGCTTCAACCACCGAAGCGATAAACGCGGCAGACGCGGGCGCCAACTCGCTGGGCTTGAGGCAGACCGTGTTCCCGGCACCCACTGCATACACGAGGGGAACCAAACACAGGTTGACCGGAAAATTCCACGGCGACACAATCAGCGTCACACCTTTGGGTTCATGGTGGATTTCGGCTCGTCCCGGGATCAGCGTCAGCGGCAAAGGCAAGCGTTCCGTGCGCGTCCATCGCCCCAAATTGGCCAGCACATGGTTGATCGATTCCTTGACGGGCAGCAGCTCGTTCAGGTCGCTGTCGACCTCGGGTCGGTTCAAGTCTGCACGCATCGCGGCATGCAGCTCGCCGCGTCGGCGAATTAACTCGGCGCGCAAGGCCTTCAGCCGTGCCCGACGGTGGCTAAGCGGTAGGGCCGCAATGCGCGGAGCAGCGGCGCGAAGTGCCTGAAATTCTGAGGAGAAATTGGGAGTCATACGCCTAAGGTAACGCCCAAGGGCCCCCCTCAGTTCGCGACCACCCCGTCGCGAAGGCGGATGATGCGCTTGGCTCGCTGCGCAATATCCTCCTCGTGGGTCACCACGACGAGCGTATTGCCGAGGCTGTGGATTTCGTCAAACAAGCGCATGATTTCTTCTGAAGTTGCGGTGTCGAGGTTTCCCGTGGGTTCGTCGGCCAAAATCAGCGAGGGCTTGTTGACTAAGGCACGCGCAATAGCTACGCGTTGGCGCTGTCCGCCCGAAAGCTGATTCGGGCGGTGGTCCATGCGGTCGCCGAGCCCGACGGAGCGCAGTACGTCGGCGGCCCGGTCTAGGCGCTCTTCTTTGCCCACCCCAGCGTAGACTAGGGGCAATGCCACGTTGTCCAGGGCCGTTTGGCGCGGAATCAGGTTAAATGTTTGAAAAACAAATCCAATTTCTTGGTTTCGCACCTCGGCTAGTTCGTTTTCGGCCATGCGGCTCACGTCGCGGCCGGCTAACACGTAGGTTCCGCTCGTCGGCGTATCGAGGCAGCCCAACAGGTTCATCAAGGTCGACTTACCCGAGCCCGACGGCCCCATGAGCGCCACGTATTCTCCGCGCTGAATATCAAGGTCAATGCCTTTGAGCACGTGCACGGTCTGGGCACCCAGTTTAAAGTCGCGGGTAATGCCGCTGAGGTGGATTACGGAATCATTCATGGGAGCCGGTAAGCGCAAGGTTGATGCCAAGGTAGAGCATGCGCCCGAAAATCGGGCCCCACACTCGTGTTGCGTCAAAATTGCTGGTGAACAAAGGGTCGTCGGCGCTCAAAAATTGATGGTTGTTGAGGTGGTCGATCACGCCCCCGATGGGCTGCTCTTGGCGCACGTTGAGCGCGTTTTCTACCCCAATGTAGGCATCTCCCCAGCTCGTTTCGCGGCGCAAGTGGGCGTGCAGCACGGCAAAGCCGGGACTTGGTTCGCGAAGGGTGCCGCCGGGTCCTGCCGGCAACTCCATGCCGGCGTAGTGCTGCCACGTGGCGTTGCCAAACCACTGTTGCCGGAACTGGTATTCGGCGTGAAGCATAATGCGCTGCGGCGCGATGTAGGGAACCTGATCCCACTGTCCGAAGTACTTCGCGGTGACCGACTGCACTCGGTAGGCTGCGCGCGCCTTCCAGTTTTTAGAAAACTGATGCTCCCACTGAACGCTCGCGCTGCGCGCTCGCAGCTCGCTCGAGTAGAAGTACACTTCCGACGCAGCACGGTAGAAGTCCAGGATCATCGCCCGATCCAAATTGGAGGCCTGCAGGTCAACGACCAGGCTCCCCGGGTAGTAGTTGGCCACATACGTCTGTACCGCCGAGGCGCTGGCCGTCCATCCCGATTCTACGTTGCTCCTTGTGCCCCAAGGGTTTACCGTGTGGTTAATCACCCGCGCACTCGCGAAGCGTCCGAGCGATTCCACGGCCGGCATGGCCATGCGGTAGCCGCGCCCCAGTCCGCCCCGAAACGTGAGCCGCGACGTTGGCGCGTAGCGCAGGTGCAGCCGCGGACTCGGCTGCCAGCCGGCAATGCGGTGCTTGTCGATCCGTGCGCCCAGTACTGCCGTAAACGTTGAGCTTGGCTCCAAGGTCCACTCACTGAATGCTCCGGGCGCCGACTCGAGCCAGGCGTCGTCGTGGGCAATTCCGGGGTGGTGCCAGTCCATCACATACCGGTCCACCGAAAAACTCAGGCCAGAGGTTTGGGTCCAGCCTTGGCCTCCGTCGCGAATTAAGACTTGAGCGAGGCCGCCGCGCTGGGTGCCGTCTAAAAACTGCCGCGACCCCAAGGGAACCGGACCCAATCGGGCGTCAATGGACTGCGTGTAGCCGTGAACGATGATGCCCACACTCATATCGGGGTCGTCGGGATTCACCCATCCTGTTTTTGACGTGAATGCGGTGCGCTGCTGGGCCAGCGACGACGTCCAGGGCAGGGCAGGGGCGCTTGAGCCGAGCTGTCCGCCCTCGCGCACGTCGCGTAGCGCATGCAGCGTGAACAGGCCTTCCCAGCCGTTCTGGCCCCAGTACCGCGCCCGCAGCATCCCGTTGAGCTGTCCGCCCAGGGGATTGTCTGCGAACCCGTCCATGTTCATGTCGCGGAACCAGCGCGTTTGGTTCGCGTGCAGCAGGGTTCCCACAGACCACTTTTCGCTCAGGCGCTGGGCGTAGTCCCCGTTGAGTTCCATTCGTCCCGAGTTGGCTAGGTAGGCGTTCGCATGAGCACGGCGAGGTTTTTCGGCGCTCAAGCCTTCGTCGGGCTTGATCAATTCCACGTTGACTTGGCCGGTCATGCTTTCAAAGCCGTTGGTCACCGCGCCGATGCCTTTGGTGAGCTGAATTCCCTCGACCCAGGTTCCGGGCACAAACTGCAGGCCGCTGTTGGCCAGCACCCCACGCACCAGCGGCGTCATTTCGGTTTGGATTTGGGCGTACTTGCCGTCGAGTCCGAGCAGCTGAATTTGGCGCGTACCCGTCACGGCGTCGGTAAACGCAGCGTCAATCGACGGATTGGTCTCAAAACTCTCCGAAAGATTGCAGCACGCCGCTTTTTTAAGTTCCCCGCGCCCAATCGACGTGGTGAGTGTAGTTGACCGGGCTTGCACCACGGCGTCAGGGGCTTTGGCGCGGACTTCCACCTCGCCCATTCGCGTAACCGACGTGTCGCCTACTTGAGCATAGCCCCACAGGGGCAGCCCAACGAGCAGCCAGGCCGCGTTAGTGCGCATGGAGTTCGCGGTATTTGCAGCAAGCGTGAACCTTGGCGTAGTCTGCGTCCTTCGCACGCAGCTTTTTGGTGTCGTGGCCGGCGGCGGCGACAACCTCGTGGAGGCGTTGCTCGCTCAATTTCTTGGTGTTGTAGCCCACTCTAACTTCATGGGTCTCAATGGACCATTCCGCGAATCGAACGCCCGGAGTGTTCAGCAAGGCGGATTCAATGCGCTTTTCGCACATGCCGCACACGCCGTCTACCCAAAAGGTGGTTTCAGCGGTCTGCGCCAACGCAGTACCAGAAACGAGTAGCCAGAAACTAAAAAGGAGCTTTTTCATCGTCAATTAAATGGATTTTGAAAGAGGGTGTCGGTTTCGATGGAGGTGTCAGTCAATGTATTCAAAAACGCCACGAGCGCCATGCGCTCCTGAAGGTTGAGTCCGAGTCCGCCCGAACGAACAATGTCGCCCATCGACGGGTCGATATTCGGCGAATTAGCGTGGGTTCCGCTGTTGTAGAATTCAACCACCTGCATCAAGGTTTGGAAGCGACCGTCGTGCATGTAGGGAGCCGTGTACGCAATGTTTCGAAGCGACGGAACCTTGAACTTACCCATGTCGTTGGGGTTGCCCGTCACACCGCCCAAACCAGGATCGGTGATCGCGGAGTCCAGCCCGTTGTTCATGAACTTGTGGTTGGTGAACAAGGTGCCGCCATGGCAGTGAAAGCAATCGGCACCTCGTGTGGGCGCGTTGGGGTTGGCTTCGCCATTGAATAACTGCATGCCCTGCTGTTCTTCGGGGGTCAGGGATTCGAGTCCGCGCACAAATCGGTCAAACTTGCTCGAACCGCTCATGATGCTGAGCATAAACTGCTCCATGGCGAGCCCGACTTCCTCTGCAGTAATGCTGCGCACACCAAAGGCCTTCCAAAACATGTCCCGGTACGCAGGATTGGCGTTGAGCGAGGCGAGTACAGCCGTGACGCTGTGGTCCATTTCGATTGGATTCTCAATGGGCTGCAGCGATTGGGCGCGAAGGCTGGGGGCACGTCCGTCCCAAAAAAACGCGGTGTGGTAGGCTAGGTTGTGCAACGGCATGCTGTTTCGGTCGCCCACGGCCCCCGTAATGCCTACCGAGTACTTCAGGCCGTGGTCGGTCATCCCGAAGCCCGTATTGTGGCAACTTCCGCAGCTTTGGGTAGAGTCGCGCGACAGTACTGGGTCATAGAACAGCCGGCGTCCAAGAAGCACGCCCTCGACCGTCAAGGGGTTATCTTCAGGAATGGGCGGCGGCGGAAATCCCTGCGGCACCTGCAGCGCGAACGGGGTGGTTGGCGGAGCATCTTCTCCACAACCCGCCACGATAAGCGCCAATCCGAGTAGGGCTAGGTACTTCATTTCTTGTTCTCGAGTGCAACCCAACTAAAAGACGCGCGCACGTTTTCAGAAATTCGGTGCGCTACGCCGCCGTCAAACGTGCTGTGGGAGAAGGCGCCGTCTTCAGACGGGCGAATTTCGTGCGCGCCATAAAACAATCGGTCAGCGTTCCAGTTCAGCACGAGCCGGCGCGAACCGTCGAGGTGAAGGTCGCCCTCAATGCGCACCGGCATACGGTTCTCCAGGAGTGCCACATGGTACAGCCAAGGCTCTCGAACACCCAGCTTTTGGTAAAAGCCTTCGATGGCCATGAACACGTAGCCACCCTGCCATCCCCAGTGGAGGTTGTTGACGGTAGGGTTCAGTGGATGGCCCACGCGCCACTGAGAAGGGTCGCCAAAATTGACGGCAGAATCTAGGCCGACAGAAAAGGTTATTCCTTGATAATGACCTTTTGGGATGTTATCTGGAATGCTGATTGACCAGGGTTTGCCCTTGGTGAAGAAGGCATAGACAGGGTCGCCGGCCTCGTCGATAAGCGGCATCAGGCTTCCGTCTTCCTTGATCAGTGCGAATTCGCCTAGGAGCATGTCGCTGCGTTCCCACTGAAACGTGTCGCCGGTTTCTGGCTGCACGTGGCTCATGCTGCTGTAGGTAATGTCCTGGCCGGCCCACTTGGGCTGCACGACGATTTCAAGCGGAACTTCAGCCCCCTCCGGCGTGCATGCGGCGGCCAGAGTCAAAAGGCTGAAAAAAACTACAGTACTGCGCATCGGGGTAAAGTTAAGGTTACCGAACTTCGTACAATGACCGTGCCGAAAAAACCTTGGGGCCTTTCGAAGTCCGAATACCTAAAAATAGGCATTTTATTGGCAATTTTTGTGATTGGGGTCACGGTAGCGTACCAAATTCAACGCCCCGACCGCCAGCTTCCAATACTTAATCCGTCTGACCTCAATCCGGCGCTGGTAGCCGACAGCCTCGAGGGGCAAGGAATGGACCACCGCGTTGAAGATTTTGACTTGGTGGACCAGCGCGGAACCCGGCGCACTCAAGCCGATGTGGACGGTAAGGTCCGGGTGGTCAGTTACTTTTTCACGACCTGTCCTACGATTTGTGTCGATATGGCTGCGGGCCTGCGCCGCGTGCAAGACGCCTTTGCCGGCGACGACCGGCTGCGCATTTTGTCGCACACGGCCATGCCAGAGTACGATTCGGTGCCGCTGCTCGCCGACTACGGGGACCGCAACGGCTGCGACCCCGACCAATGGTGGCTGCTTACGGGTCCGCCCGAGGAACTTAACCGCCTGGCGCGCACCAGCTACTTTGCGGTTCTCGAAGAGGGCCAAGGCTGGGACGAGCATTCGTTCATTCATACCGAAAACCTGGTGCTGGTCGACGCTCAAGGGCGCCTTCGCGGCTACTACGACGGCACCGACCCCGCGGCCGTGGACCAGTTGATCAAGGACATACCCTTGTTGCTGACCGATGCCCGCTAAGCTTGCCCCATTGCGCGTGGCGCTGCTGCAGCTCGACTTGGCGTGGTGCGATCCAGAGGCCAATTTCGATCGGATTCGCTCCCTTTGCCCGGCGCCTGGAAGCGCAGACGTGTTCCTTCTGCCCGAGGCGTTTTCAACGGGTTTTGCCACCCCAAGAGCCCGCGAAGTGGCCGTTTGGGCGCCGAGGGCCCTCGATTTTCTGAAGGAACTCGCGGCAAAAGGCGACTACGCTGTCGGCGCGTCGGTGTTTGTTCCCCACGAATCGGGCAAGGTGGCCAACCGGTTTTTTTGGGTGGAGCCCGACGGACACACCGTCAGCGCAGACAAGCGCCACTTGTTTGCCGTGTCCGGCGAGCACCAAGATTTTGCGCGCGGCACCGACGCCGTCGTCGTCACCTGGCGCGGATGGCGCCTTCGCTTGGCGGTGTGCTTTGACCTTCGCTTTCCGGCCTGGCTGCGCAACCGCTTGGGCGCCGACGGACAACCGGACTACGACGGACTGCTCGTCGTAGCCAACTGGCCGGAAGCACGCGAAAACGCGTGGACCACCTTGCTGGCCGCTCGGGCCATGGAAAACCAGTGCTACGTCGCCGGCGTAAACCGCGTGGGCGTCGACGGATTCGGTGTGGCCCACAGCGGCGCAAGCCGGCTCATTGGCCCCTGGGGCGACCTGCTCGCCGCCTCGGAACTTCACCGCGAAGTCTTGGTTACCGCGGAGTGGGACCCGATCCACCTTGCGGCGGTGCGGAAGCGCTTTCCGTTCCTTGCGGACCAAGATCCGTTTGAGCTGACGGGCTTGCCCCCGGACGCCAAAGCCGTTCCACCGTCCAGCCAACCGTAATTTCTACGGCCTCTGGGTCGTCAAGCGGCCGTTCGGCCTCCGTGCGCTTCCACCAGTCGCCGGCGTCAAGTTGCCCGTTATTATTGAGGTCGACAAAGCTCCGAAGGCTGTATTTTCCGGGTTTTAGCCCCTCCAAAGTCCAGGTACTATCGCCGGTGTCCTGCCACAAAACGATTCCTTCGCGGCGCAGCTGGTGCACCCACGGGCCATCTGCTGCGGCCGCCACGCTGAGCTTAAGCACCCCTGCGGAATCCACGGGTAGCTTGCGGTAGGCAAATGCACTGTCGGGCTCCGCTCCAGCTGCTCCGAGCCAGAGCTGCAAGGCGGTATCGCCGGGGCTCACGGCCTCGGAGCGCCACGCGATCAGCGATTGTTCACCGGTTCCCAACTTCAGGTTTCCGTCGGGGTCGTCAAACGCCATGATTCGGTAGCGTCCGTGGGCCAAATAGGGCAGGGTAAACCGACCTTCTTTGCTGCTTCGCGTGCCATAAACCGGGTCGCGGTACATGGCGGAATCGGCCGCGACCGCGGAGTGCAGCACCACGGCCTTGCCGTCGTGCGGCTTGCCGGTCCACGGATCGAGCAGCACGCCAGCCACCACGCCGGAATCGATGCTGGCACCGGTGGAGAATACCCAAAACGGTTCCGACATCGGGTTGCCTTCGTGCAGGTCGCGTACCGCGTTGCCGAACTGAATCATGTAGGTTCGGTCCGGACTCAGTCCGCCCGTCCAGTTGATTTTAAGCGTTTTACCGGACAATCGCACGTCGGGAATCGAAGGGAGCGGCGGCGAAAACCGCAAGTTGGCCGCCGGATTGTTCAGGACCACGTACTCGTCGAAGGTCCATTCAAGCTCCTGGACGCGAACCGAAGTTGCTCCCATCGCAACACTGTATTTCAGCACCTTAGGCCCTTCCTGGTCGCGGGGTCCGCCGTCGGGAGGCGCGGGCAGCGCACAGCCTGAGGCCAGCATCACTGCGCCAACGAGAACACTTAATGAACGATGGATTAAACGCATAAAATGTTTTTATTCCGATATTTACCGAATCTATAGTCCCTTACCCAGAAATAAACATGTACAAACCTACTCTATTTGCGGCGCTACTAGGCATCTTAACCTTGGGTTACGGTGTAACCGCTTCTGCGCAGACCTACTGTACCACGGTTGGACCGACGTCCCTTTTCGATACCGAAATCCGCGACGTCTATTTGCAGGGCGACAACTACGGGATCAGCAACCCAACTACCTGTCCTGCGGTAGTTGGCCTACGCGACTTTACCCAAGTTGACTCCGCTGACCTCAGCCTGGGAACATCCTACACGCTCGAGGCGCTCATGGGCACGTGTGGAGGCAACTACACGTCGTTTGCCAAGGCATGGATTGATTTTAACAAGGACGGAGATTTCACTGACGCCGGCGAAGAACTCGGAACCTGGGGCTCCGCGATGACTGCCGTGCTAGGGTCTACCGTTCGCAACTCGAGCTTCAACTTCACCGTTCCGACCGGGGCCACCTTGGGCCGCACCCGCCTTCGCGTGGTGCTTCGCGAAAGCGGTTCGGCGACCACGACAACTCCTTGTTCAACCTTCGGTTACGGCTCCGCCCACGACTACACTATTCGCATTACCAACACTCCGCCGGCGTGTCCGCTTCCCGGAACCTTGAGCGTTTCTGGACTTGCGTCTACCCAAGCTACCATTAACTGGGTTTCGCTCGGAACCAACTTCGACATTCAGTACGGACCCACTGGCTTCACCCTGGGCGCGGGCACTACAGTGACGAGTACATCGACGAGCAAGCAGCTCACCGGCCTTACCGCCAACACCTGCTACGACGTGTACGTGCGCCGCAATTGCGGTGCGGCAGGTACGTCCTCATGGGCGGGCCCGATCAACTTCTGCACTACCTGTGCTACGCTCACGCTTCCGACGACCGAAACCTTCACGACCTTCCCGCCGAACTGCTGGTCCCACAACACCGGAACGGCCAACTGGCTTGGCTACACCACGGGTGGCGTAACCTACGCGGAAGCCGACTTTTGGTCCAAGAACCAATACTCCTACATCCTTCAGTCAGCCCCAATCGCCATCACAACGGCGGCTCGCGCCGTAGTGGACTGGTCGCACCAATTCATGAGCAGCTACCCAGACGACAGCTTGACCCTTCGCGTACGCGACATTAACAGCAGCACGTGGACCAACATATTCACGCTGAAAGGTTCGAACTTCAATACTACGGGAGCCACCTCAACCGGGCCGGCAACGAACTTTTCGCATACTATTGCCTACATCCCTTCCAACTTTGTTGGCGATACCGTGATCGCCCAGCTCTACGGATGGTCCGACTACGGCCCAGACCTCTTTGTGGACTTCGTGACCATCGAAGCCCAGCCAGCATGTCCCGAGCCACTTCAACTTGGAACGGGCACTATCACTGACGTAACCGCTTCCCTAAACTGGCAGAGCGGTGCTAGCAGCTTTGCTGTGCAGTGGGGGCCGGCCGGATTCAACATCGGCACCGGTAGTTCAGATACGGTAAGCACCAACAACATTACGGTTACGGGCCTAACTCCGAACTACGACTACGATTTCTATGTGATGACGCTGTGCGGTGCCGCCGGTAACTCTGTGTGGTCTGGTCCGTATTCGTTTACGACCCTTTGTGCAGGATTTGCACTGCCTACGGGATACAGCCAAAACTTTGATAACCTTGTCGTCAATGACCAGCCCGAATGCTGGTTTGTGAACGGAAGCGCCACCTGGGAGGTATCTACAGGTACCAATATGGCCTTCTCAACCCCGAACTACGGTGAGTTAAACACGGGATCTACCTTGGGTTCTGGAGTGATTTCGCCCATGTTTAATGACTTGGCAAACGGAACAAGTCAGATTCGGTTCCGGGCCAAGAATCCATATACCTGGTCGACCGCCAGCTTGCAGGTGGGAGTGCTTTCGACTCCCGGCAACCCCGGCTCATTTGTTCTTGTGGCTACCATTCCGCTGACAAGCACCTGGGACGAGTATACTGTGCCGTTCCCGGTTGTTCCTGCTGGCTTTAAGCACATTGCCATCCGCACGGTGGCAGCTTGGTCCACGGTGAATATTGACGATGTGGTGTACGAAGCCCAACCAGCCTGCTTGCCCGCTACTTCGGGCGCGGCAGCGGCCGGCGCGACCAACGCAGTAGTAACGTGGACCCATGGCGGAACCAATACGCCGGGAGCAACGATCGCCTGGGGTCCGTCTGGCTTCAACCCGGGCACGGGAGTGATTCCGTTCGTGGCCAACACGGCGGGCACGAGCTATACCATCACCGGATTGGCTCCGAACACCACCTACACCGCGTGGATCGCCGACTCGTGCGGAACTTCGACGCGCGCACCTTGGCACGGTCCGATCAACTTCACGACGAGCTGCCTTGGCGTGGCGATGCCCTACACCGAGAACTTTGACCTCAGTCCGCTCCAGTGCTGGAACAACGGCGGGTCGAAGACCATGATGCAGTACGCCATGGCGACGGGCCACGCAATGCGCGGCAACTTCTGGTCGTGGACCAACGGAAACACGGCCACGATTTCTTCGCGTCCTGTAACGATTTCGGCTGCGGCGCAAGCCACATTTGAGTGGTCGCACCAGTACCAGACCTTCTACCCGAACGACAAGCTCTACCTGCTGGGTAAGACGTTGACGTCGTCAACGTGGGACACCTTGGTGAAGCTTTCAGGGCCGTCGTTCAACTCGACCGGATCAGGAACTACGTCTCCAGGAACCTTCGTGGACACCACGGTATACCTGCCCGCGTCGTGGGTAGGTACCCAAGCGGTATTCCAATTCTTGGCGCATTCGGGCTATGGACCAGATGTGTTCTTTGACAACTTCGTGGTAGAAGCCATTCCGACCTGTCCAGAGCCGATTGGCAGCATCCCTACGGGCACGATTTCAACGACTTCGGTTGGGGTAAACTGGACCCACGTGACGACGGGAACACCCTCGGGCTCAAACGTGAAGTGGGGCCCAGCGGGATTCTGGACCGGAACCGGCACGGGCGTCAATGGAACCACGGCATGGAACGCCACTAAGCCCTATACCATCACCGGCTTGACGGCAGGATCTACCTACGATGTCTACATTCAGGACAGCTGTTCTGCAACCGACAAGTCGACCTGGGCTGGACCCTACACCGTGACTACGGCCCTTTGTCCGCCGGCTAACCAGTGTACTTCAGTGATGTACATGAAGGACTCATGGGGTGACGGTTGGAACGGCGGTGTTATTTCGGCCCAGCAAAAGATTTCGGGCAACTGGGTCAATGTGAAGGACTTCACCTTTGCAACGGGCAGTGCGGCAACCGACTCAGTGCGCTTCTGCGCCGGTGACTCGGTGCGGATTATGGTAACGAGCGCAGGTTCCTACCCCGGTGAGATGGGCTTCGACCTCGTCGGACCGTTTGGCGATACCCTTTCTACGCTTCCCTACAACTCTACGCTGCTTTCTGGAACTTCCCTGAACAGCTTCGTGGCGCAGTGTTCACCCTGTGCCGTTCCGGTAGGCGTCAATGCTTCGGGTAGCACCACGTGTACGTCGACCACCGTCACGTGGACTGCGCCGAGTTCGGCAACCAGCAGCAATGTGGAGTACGGCCTCAACGGCTTTGCCCAAGGCTCTGGCACGCTCATCACGGGTGTCACCGGCGGAACCACCAACCTCACCGGCTTGCTGCCGAATACGGCGTACCAAGTGTACGTGCAGTCGGTGTGCAGCTCGGGCACGAGCTCGTGGTCGTCGCCAGCCAACGTGACGACGGCGAACGCGCCCCAGCCCACGGTATCGGCGACCTACTCGGTGCTGTCGATGAATCCGGTAACCATTCAGTTCAACGCCACAGTGGGCAACGCCACCAACGTCAGCTGGACCTTCAGCAACGGCGGTACGGCGACCGGCGCAAGCACGGTGCAATCCTTTGGCACGAACGGACCCGCTTCAGCCGTTGCTACTGTGACTAACGACTGCGGCACGGCGAGTACGACCCTGAACTTTACGGTAGGCTTAGGTGAGAACGCCTTGGCGACCCTTCGCGTGTTCCCGAACCCGACCAGCGGTCTGGTGCGCGTGGAGTTCCCCATGGCGGCAGGTGGTGCTGCAGAGGTGCGCGTGGTGTCCATTGCCGGCACGCAGCTCGCGGTGCAGCGCGGCCTCTTCAATGCCGGTACGCAGTACCTCGATCTTGATCTGCGCGGACTTGCCTCGGGCATTTACTTGCTCGAAGTTCAGACCGACGACGCGGTGGGCGTTCAGCGCCTCGTGATCGAGCGCTAGGAATAGGCGGAGCGAGGCTTAGGCCGAGCGACGCGAAGTGTAGGCCAGGGTGAGCGGAATGACCTCCGCCACCCTGGCTTTTTTTATGAGGGCCTCGGCGGCGGCATTCAAGCTGCTGCCAGTGGTGAAGGTGTCGTCTACCAAGGCAACGCGGGCTCCTGCCCAGGGGGAACCGCTGTGGGCCTCGTAGGCTCCATAAATCAGGCTGCGTTCCGCTGCGCTGCGCGCCGACTGCTTCGGGGCAAACCACGCAGGCCGGTGGAGCAAGTCGTCGACCACTGGAAGGCCCCAACGAAGGTGCATTCCGTGGGCGATCCGTTCGGCCTGATTGTAGCCTCGGAGGTAGGCCCGCGACGCGGCGAGCGGAACGGGAACAAGGGCGTCCACCTCAGGCGGGGGCAAGGCCGCTGCCATGGCCGACCCAAGCTGGACCGCCAGGCCGTGCTGGCCACGGAATTTAATGGCGCCCATTACGCGCTTTACTTCGGCACTTCCGTAGGGCAGCCACGAAACGCCAACCCCACAAAAAGAAGCGTGTATGGGAGCGGGCTCCGCAGCCACGAACAGCGCGCCCCAGCAGGCGATGCAAAGGGGGTCCGCGCTGGCGACAACGGGCTCGCCGCAGGCCACACAGGGTAGGGAAGTTAACGTGTTCAAACTGCGCCAAAGAATGTGGTACATTTGCACAAATTCTGAATGAAATGAGCAACGAATCGTCTGCTAAACGTCAAAAAACAGTTATCGGCCTGCTGGTCGCTTTGGTACTCGTACTCGGGTTTTTTGCTTTGAACCGCAATACGGAGGTTCAAAACCTCGAAGAAGAAAAAGCGATCCTCGTGGGCGAGCTCGAAGAATACAAGCGCGACTTGATCGGCCAGGTGGCCGCCAACGACAGCATGAACAGCTACATCATTGCCGAAACGGCACGGTTGAATGCTACGATTGAAGAAATTACCAACCTCAAAAACGCCTCGCAGTCTGAACTGGCCAAGTACCGCAGCCAGGTTAACGACCTCCGCAAGATGGTTGCGCGCCTGTCGAGCCAAGTGGACTCGGTGAACAAGGCGTATGCCGTTCTCGGAGAGGCCAAACGCCAAGTGGACGAGCAGCTCGGCAGCGAGCAGGCCAAGAACGCCGAGCTCAACACCCAGAACAGCAACCTTAGCGGCAAAGTCGCTACGGCCCTGAAGCTTCAACTGTCTGCCCTTGAGGCCACCGCAGTGCGCGTTGGCAGCAACGGCGTGGAAAAGCCCACGACCTCAGCGGGGCGTGCCAACCGCGTTAAGGCCTGCTTCACGGTGGCCCAAAACGCCATCGCCGAATCGTCGAAGCGCACGGTGTACATGCGCATCAATACCCCCGACGGCCGCGTGCTTCCGAGCCAAAGCGAAGAGCGCAGCATGAAGGTGGGCAGCGAAACCATTTACTTCTCGGCCAAAACCGAGATCCAGTACGACGGCAAGCAAGTTCAGAGCTGCGCGGCGTTTGACTTGACCAGCACGCTGAAGCCCGGCACCTACACGGTTGAAGTGTACAGCGACAACGCCAAAATTGGCACGTCGACGCTGGTGCTGAACTAAGTGGAGGCGATTAGCCTTAATGCGAATGGCCTGCGGGCCGCGCTGAAGAAGGGTCTGGATGCTTGGCTTGACGCCGAGAATCCGGACCTTGTTTTTTTGCAGGAAGTCAAGTGGAACGACGCGGAGGCCCTGTGCGCGGCACTTCCCGGGTGGCAGGTTACTGCCGATTTGGCCCTCAAGCCGGGCTACAGCGGCGTAGCTATTTTAAGTCGGACTGCGCTTCAGCCGTTGCCCGCTGCGGAGCTTCCGGCACTTCCGCCCGCACTCAGGGGCGAGGGGCGCTACGTCGCGGTCTGCCGCGAGGGCGTGACGTGGCTCAACCTCTACCTTCCCTCGGGCAGCCAGGGCCCCGCGCGCCAAACGCTTAAAATGGAAGCGCTCGTGGGCCTCGCGGCATGGCTGGATCGCCAGCGCGGCCCGGTGGTGCTGGGCGGAGACTGGAACCTTGCGCCCGCGGCAGCCGACGTACACGACCCCAAGCGACTCGACGGCCAACCCGGGTTTACCCCTGAAGAACGGGACTGGTTTCGGGCCCAGGCCGAGCGCGGCTGGCACGATGCCTTTCGGCTTCATCACCCGAGCGAATCTGAGGTGTACAGTTGGTGGAGCATGCGCTCGGCGGCTCGGGAGCGCAACAAGGGTTGGCGCATCGACTACTGGGTTACCAACGAGTCGTCGCGCGTTCTTGACGCCTCCTACGACGCGTTGGCCCGATTTTCGGACCATGCCCCGGCGCGACTCCGCTGGAGTTAACTACCTTCGTACTATGCGTATTCAAGTTGCTACGGCCATGGCCGCCCTCGCGCTCCTCAGCGCCTGTGTTTCTCCCAAAAAGTACTCCGAGCTTCAGACCTCGTTTGACGCCTCGGTGCAGCGTGCAGAGGCCCTCAAGGTCGACGCTGAAAAGGCGCGCATTGCCGCTAGCGAAAGCGAGGCCCAAAAGGCCAAAGCGCTTACCGCCCTGGATGCGGCGATTAAGGACACCGCCGCCCAAGGGGTGGAGATGCGCAAGCTTCAGCGCGCCTACCGCGACTTGAACTCGAACTACGAGTACGCCCTACAGAACAACAGCCGCTTAGTTCAGCAGAACCTGACTGAGAACAAAGCCATGCTCGAGCGGATGGAGGGCCTGGCGGTGCGCCTCGCGGCTAAAGAAGATTCGCTGAAGCGCGAGCAAGATCGCCTTTTTGTGCTGGAGCAAGAACTCAAGCAGCGCGAACTCCGCGTGGCCGAATTGGAGCGACTGATCAGCCGCAAGGACAGCGCCGCCGCCTACCTCCGCCAGCGATTGGCCGACGCCCTGCTCGGATTTAAAGACCGCGGACTCAGCGTGTCGATGCGCAACGGCCAAGTCTACGTGTCGCTTGACAATCGCTTGATGTTTGCCAGCGGATCGTGGGACGTGCAGCCCGACGGAGCCAGCGCCCTGGGCGAGCTCGCCAAGGTCCTCAACGAAAACAAAGACCTGAAAATCGCGGTGGAGGGCCACACAGACTCCGACGAATTCAACGGAAAGACCGCGGTCAAGGACAACTGGGATCTCTCGGTAATGCGCGCTACGAGCGTGGTGAAAATCCTTGTGAAGCAGGGCGTGAAACCCCAGCGCGTGCAGGCTGCGGGCCGTGGCGAACACTTGCCCATTGCCCCCAACGACAGCCCCGAGGGCAAGGCCAAAAACCGCCGGACCGAAATCATCATTACGCCAAACCTTGGCGAATTGGCTGAGCTGATTCAGAATTAATCAAGCCCGCTGCTTGAGGGAATGCCGGCCTTGCGCCGGCTTTTCTCGTTAAAAGAGGTTGTCGACCACGTGGCTGATGCGGTCGAGGGCCACAAAGTGCACGCCGTGCACCTTCTTGGGCAATCCTGGCGTTTTGGCGCCCCAAACGTAGTCAAAGCCGAGTTGGCCGGCCTCGTGAATTCGGTTTTCCATGCGCGCAACCGGGCGCAGCTCCCCGCCAAGGCCCACCTCGCCCGCGAAGGCCACGCCGGGCGGTATCGGACGGTCTTCTTGGCTCGACAAAATGGCGGCACAGACCGCGAGGTCCAGCGCGGGATCGTCCACGCGAAGTCCGCCTGTAACGTTCAAGAACACGTCTTTGCTGGCCAAATGAAAACCGCAACGCTTTTCAAGCACCGCGAGCAGCATGTTGAGGCGTCGCGTATCAAACCCGGTGCAGCTGCGCTGGGGCGTACCGTACACGGCGGTTGAGACTAGCGCCTGCACCTCGACCAGCAGCGGACGCAGCCCTTCGGCCGTAATTCCAATGGCCGACCCGCTGAGCCCCTCACCTCGCTGCCCTAAAAGCCATGCAGAGGGGTTTGCGACGGGCTTGAGGCCCTTTTCGGCCATCTCGTAGAGGCCAAGCTCCTGCGTTGAGCCAAAGCGGTTTTTAAGGGCGCGCAGCGTGCGCACAAGGTGGTGCTTGTCGCCCTCAAACTGCAGCACGACGTCGACCATGTGCTCCAGGACCTTGGGTCCGGCGAGCGTGCCCTCTTTGGTGATGTGGCCGATCAGCGCCACCGGCACGTGCCGGGCTTTGGCGTAGCGCAGAAATTCAGCGGCGGACTCCCGTATCTGCCCCACGCTTCCTGCGGCGGACTCCAGCTGGGGGTTGTAGGCTGTTTGAATAGAGTCCACCACGAGCAGGTCGGGCTTGAGCTGCTCGGCGGCTTGAAGGATTTTGGCGGTCGACACTTCGGCCAGCACGTGGCATCCGGGGCCGTTAAAGCCGATGCGCTCGGCGCGCATTCGAATCTGCTCGGCGCTTTCTTCGCCACTGGCGTATAAGGCCTTGGCTCCGGCGTGTAGGGCCACTTGGAGCATTAAGGTAGACTTTCCGATGCCGGGCTCACCGCCCAGAAGACTGAGCGATCCGGGTACCCAGCCTCCCCCGAGCACGCGATCGAGTTCGGCGTCCCCCGTGGGCACGCGGCGCTCGGCGCTGCGGTCCACTTGATCGAGGGTCAGTGCGCGGCTTTGTCCGGGGCCAACCCAAGCCTGCTCTGCGGGCGCACGCTCCATGACCTCTTCGACGAGGGTATTCCATTCCCCGCAGCTACGGCACTGGCCGGCCCACTGCGGATAATTTGCGCCGCAGGACTGACAGACAAAGGCTTTTTTTAGCTTGGCCATGGTTCCGCCAAGGTACGCACCCGGCGTGGCTTAGTCGTTTTTAAAACGGCTTAGGCCGATAAATCCGATCACGCCGGTCGACATGAGCATCAGTGCTTGGGACGCGTGCACCAGGGTGGCAAAGGCAAGGCCTTCGACATACGGAATGCTCAGCACCTCAAGGGCTTTGGCGACCAAGTAGTGGTAGGCGCCGACTCCGCCCGGAACGGGAACGACCACGCCGAGGCTTGCGGCCATCATGACAAACAATCCTTGCTCAATATCAATGTGTTCCGTGGCTGGCATCGCAAAAAAGCACACGTACACCATCACGAAGTACGCGCCCCAAATGAAGACCGTATGGCCGAGGTAGGCCCACGGGTTATTCAGCCGCAAAATGCTCGTGAATCCATGAGAAAGTCCGCGCAAAAAGGCTTGAACCCGCTGGCCAAGCGCCGTTTCGAAGAAGCGATGCCGCAAGAACCAGGACGCAAGGCCGAGCAGCAGGCCGACGACGCCGAGCCAGGGGAATCCGCCCTCGTCGCCCGACGGAGCCGACTGGGTGCTGGCGAGCAGTTTTTGAAGCTCCGGGTAGGTGAGGAGTACGGTGATTCCGAGCAAGATAGCCATCATGATCAGGTCGATCAGGCGCTCGACGATAACCGTGCCGAGCAGCACATCAACCGGAACCTTGTCGCTTCGGCGCAAGGCCGTCGCACGCGCAACCTCGCCAGCTCGTGGGAACACCATGTTAATCAGGTAGCCGATGCCGATCGCGTGGGTGGCGCGCCACGACGTGGTCTGGTAGCCCATGGAATCTAGTACGAGTTTCCAGCGCATGCCGCGCGAAATCACGGCTGCGTAGCCCACGGCCACACTGACGCCGAACCAGTACAGTTTGGCGCGGCCCATCTCTTGGCCAACGGCATGAAGGTCGACCCCGCGAAACGCGAAGTACAGCAAGCCGATTCCGAGCGCGGCAAAAACTAGGGTTTTAAGCCAGCTGGGAACTTTGGAAAACTTCATAATCAGGCCCGTAGGCGGTTCGTGGGTTCCTCAGGGAAGAGGAGGGTAGGCTGGAACGCGCGGGCTTCATCCACCGACATGGCCGCGTACGCGATGATGATGATCACGTCGCCTTTTTGCACTCGGCGCGCAGCCGGCCCGTTGAGCGTAACCTCGCCGCTGCCTTTGTTGCCGCGAATCACGTAGGTGTCAAAGCGTTCTCCGTTGTCGATATTGACAATGGTAACTTTTTGTCCTTCAATGAGTTTAGCGGCGTCGACGAGGTCGCTGTCGAGCGTGATGCTGCCGATGTAATGGAGTTCGGCGCCGGTCACGCGAACCCGGTGAATTTTGCTGTACAGTACCTCAATCGTCATCGCCGGCAAAGGTACAACGGCGCATTGTCGATGAGGCGAACTTCTCCGGCATAAACGGATATAAGCGTTTGGACGCTTCGGCCGTACCGATCTAGGGAAAGGTCGGGGTCAGTTACGGCCTCGAGCGTGTCTGAAAAAACAAAGTCAATGGCCTCAACCTTAAGCTCGTGCTCGAGTTCGATTTCCTTGCGCAGCTCGCGTTTTAAGGCTTTGGGCGGAACCGGGAATTCCGAAACTTCACGCGCAGCCCACTGAAGCGCGCGGTAAATTGCCGGAGCGGCCGCGCGCTGTGCCTTCGTCAAGAGCCGATTGCGCGAGCTCATGGCGAGCCCGTCGGATTCCCGGGTCGTGGGGCACGAAACGATGATTGGGGTTCCGCCGCGGAGTTCCGCCACGCGCCGCACCACGGCGACTTGCTGAAAGTCCTTGAGGCCGAAATAGGCCTTGTCGGGCCGGCAGGCGGTGAACAGCCGGTCAACTACGGTAGCTACGCCCTGAAAGTGGCCGGGGCGAAGGGCGCCCTCTAAGCGAGTGTCCAGGCCAAGTAGGTCGTAGTTCGCCGTCGCCACGCCGTCTGGGTAGAGGTCAGCGACCTCAGGGAACCACACGGCGCTCGCCTGCGATGCTCCAAGCGTCGCGAGGTCGCCCGCCTCGTCGCGCGGGTAGCTGGACAGGTCTTCGGGCCGGTTGAACTGGGTCGGATTCACAAAAATGCTTACCAGAACGGCTGAACCGTCGGCCGCCGCACGCTCCACGAGCGCCATGTGGCCGGCGTGAAGTGCGCCCATGGTGGGCACGAAGGCGACCCGCTCTTGAGCGCTGCGCCATGCGTCCAGCTCGGAGTGATTTCTTAAAACCTTGAGGGAATGCGTCAAAACAGCCCAAAACTAGAGCGCCTCGCGAGAATTTCGTACCTTTGTTGGCCTTTTTTATTGGCACTATAAGACGAGATTATGGCAAAGCGGCGGATTTTATACGTTTCACATGAAATAAAGCCCTACTTCCCCGACGGGGAGTTGGCCGAAATGGCCTTGGCCTTCCCCAAGAAAATGAACGAGTTGGGGCATGAGATTCGCGCATTTATGCCGCGTTTTGGCGTGATCAACGAGCGCCGCCACCAGCTTCATGAGGTAATTCGGTTAAGCGGTATCAACGTGGTTATCAATGACTACGACCAACCCTTGATCATTAAAGTGGCTTCGGTTCCCGGTGCGCGCATTCAAGTCTACTTCATCGACAACGAAGAATACTTCAAGCGCAAGGGTACGTGGGAAGACGCCAACGGAGAATTTTATGCGGACAACGGTGCGCGGGCACTTTTTTTCGGCAAATCCATCATCGAAACGATTAAAAAACTCGGCTGGCAGCCTGACGTGGTCCATGTGATGGGCTGGATGTCGACGGCCCTGCCTGTGTACCTGCGGCAGTTTCACGCGGACGACCCTCATTTTGCCGGAACCAAAGTTGTTTTTGGCCTGAGCGACAACGCCTTCGACGGCACACTGGACGCTGGACTTCAGCAGGGCATGGCGTTTGACGGAGTGAAGGACATGGATGCCTTTACCAACCCCACTGCGGAGTCGCTTTACTGTGGCGCAGTCCGCCACGTGGATGCCGTGCTTCAAATGTCCGACGCTGCACCAGCCGCCGCCCTTAAAGCCGCCAAAGACGCCGGAGTTCCGGTGCACGACGGCAAAGCCTTTCTTGAGCAACCCGCCCTTTTGGACGCGTTCTATGAGTCGCTTTTTGCGTAGTTCGGTGCGCACCGCGGTCGCGTTGGCCTTTTTGGTCGTTAGCGTTTTCACGTCCTGTGAAAAGTCCAACGGCGAGGTTGGAATTGACTTTGTAGACGAGTCAGCGCTCGCCTTCGGTGACAAGCAATCGGTATCCATTCGCTCATGGTCAGAGGAATACGATTCGTTGTTGACGCTGCGGCCCAATGCGCTGGTTGTGGGTAGCTACGACGATCCCGTCTTTGGTCGCCCCACGGCGTCGTTTGCTACGCAGTTAATTCTTGCGTCGGTTGCACCCAATTTCGGAACCAATCCGACGGTAGATTCCGTATTCATGATCATGCCCTACGCGGGATGGTACGGCGATACGTCGGCCGCATTCCGCATCAAAGTGCACCGCAGCGCGGTTCCGCTCACCGATTCGGTATACTACGGTTTCAGCGCGCTTAGTCCTGGATTGCCTTTGTGCGACACTACGTTTCGCCCGGACGCCATTGTAAAAACGCTTAAAACGGGTGTTCGGTCGGGCAAAGCCGCACTAGCCCTTCGCTTGGACGCGGCTAAAATGCAGCAGTGGATTGTGGACGAGGCCATCGCCCGCCCGGGGAATTTTTCCAGTAATGCCGCGTTCATCGACTACTTCCGCGGTATCGTCGTTTCGGGTACCGACCAAAACCAGGCGATGTACCAGTTTAACCCTGGGGATGCCGCGGCGCGCATTCGGATCTACTACACCAACGACAGCATTCGGGCCGACACGTCCGCCGCAGGAAAGGACTACGGTCTTTACCAAATGGCATTTTCAAGCGGAGTCCAGGGTTTTAATCAAATTGTGCACGACCGCAGCTCCGCGCAATTTGACCTTGCCGCCCAAGACACGACCCAAGGCGAGCCGACAACCTACATTCAGGGCATGGGCGGAGCTGTTACGGTGCTACGCTTAGACGGTCTTAAGGCCCTCGTAGACAGCGGCTACGTGGTGAACTACGCCGAGCTCGTGGTTCCGGTACGCGAAGGCTCCAATCTGCGCCACGCGGTTCCCGCCTCGCTGAGTATTTTACACGTCAATGGATCCACAAAAACGCTCATACGCGACTACCTAAGGGGGAATCCTGGGGGCAGTTTTTCTGCGTCAGGCGTGCTCCGCAAGGGAGCATACAAGTTTGTGGTGACGCGCCACGTGCAGGATTTGCTGCGCTACGGTGATACGGCAAGCTTTAAAATGATGTTGGTTCCAGAACGAATGGCGTCCTCGCCAGCTCGCGTAGTGCTCCACGGCAACCGCGATGCGGTGGCACCGATGTCGTTAAATTTGTGGTACACCAAACCAAATTAATTCGCCTATGTGCGGTATTGTCGGCTACATCGGGCCACGCGAAGCGTATCCGATCCTCATTCAAGGTCTTAAGCGTTTAGAGTACCGCGGATACGATTCCGCTGGGGTTGCCCTGGCCAACGGCCGCCTCGATGTATTCAAAAAAATGGGCAAAGTTTCGGCCCTTGAAGCGGTAGCCGACGCAGAGCGCCCGCACGCAACCGTTGGAATCGGACACACCCGCTGGGCCACCCACGGCGAGCCCTCCGACCGCAATGCCCACCCGCACACCTCCAACTCGGGGAGGCTGGTGATTGTGCACAACGGAATCATTGAGAACTACGCCGAACTGAAGACCCTCCTTACCGGCAAGGGATACACGTTTTCAAGCGACACCGACACCGAGGTGCTGGTCAACTTCATTGAGTTCATTCAAAACGAAGAAAAGGTCAGCCTGCAGCAGGCCGTGCGCCTCGCCTTAAATGAAGTGGTCGGCGCGTACGCCATTGTGGTGATGAGTACCGACGAGCCCGACCAAATGGTTGTAGGTCGCTTGGGTTCACCACTTGTACTTGGACTTGGCGACAACGAGTTTTTTGTGGGCAGCGACGCTACGCCCTTCATCGATTCGACCAAAAAGGTCATTTACCTCGAAGACGGGGAGATGGCGGTGGTCCAGCGCAGCGGCGTAGTAGTCCGCAAGATTGCCAACGATTTGCCGGTGGACAGCGTGATTCACCAGCTCCAGCTGGACCTTGCGGCCATTGAAAAGGGCGGATTTGATCACTTCATGATCAAAGAAATTTTTGAGCAACCGAAGTCCATTTTGGACACGGTGCGCGGACGCCTAAACTTCGCTACCGGCGAGGTGAAGATGGCTGGGCTTGACGCTATTAGCGACAAACTCCTCAATGCTCAGCGCATTCTTGTGATTGGCTGCGGAACATCATGGCACGCCGGCCTCGTCGGTGAGTACCTGATTGAGGATTTGGCCCGTGTTCCGGTCGAAGTCGAATACGGCAGCGAGTTCCGCTACCGAAATCCCATTATCGGACCCAACGACGTGGTAATCGCCGTGTCGCAGTCCGGCGAAACCGCCGACACGCTGGCCGCCATCAAGATGGCCAAGGCCAACGGAGCAACCGTATTTGGCATTTGCAACGTAGTTGGCTCGTCGATTGCGCGCGAAACGCACGCCGGAGCCTACACCCACGCAGGCCCCGAGATCGGCGTGGCGTCGACCAAGGCCTTTACCGCCCAGGTAACGGTGTTTACGCTGCTTGCCATGTGGCTCGGCCAGAAGAAGGGAGTGCTTTCGGCGGCCCGTTCGGCAGAATTGGCCCGTGAGCTCGAGACTATTCCGGCCAAAATTGAGTCCATGCTCCAACTCGACGGACAGATTCGCGAAATCGCCAAAACCATGGTCTCGGCAACGAACGCGCTGTTCCTCGGGCGTGGCTACAACTTCCCGGTGGCCCTCGAAGGCGCACTTAAGTTAAAGGAAATCAGCTATATACACGCCGAGGGGTACCCTGCCGCAGAAATGAAGCACGGTCCCATTGCACTCATCGACGATCAAATGCCTGTTGTGGTGGTGGCGCCGTTTGGCGAGCTTTATGAGAAGCTTGTGAGCAACGTCCAAGAAGTGAAGGCGCGCAAAGGCCGAATCTATGCCATCACCGGCGAAGGCAGCGACGCCATTGCCTCGGTGAGCGACGAGCTCATCGCT
>Ga0315907_10001983_pt1 | contig 26706 bp, 29 predicted proteins | sample LakEriMetagenome_3_FD_203525 | JGI IMG/M metagenome (GOLD analysis project Ga0315907, IMG submission 203525) | Freshwater fungal communities from buoy surface, Lake Erie, Ohio, United States - Buoy 12 MA123 | ecosystem: Environmental > Aquatic > Freshwater > Lake > Lake biofilm | place: USA...
AAAAGTTTTCCATGAAAGGTCACGTAATAGCCTGGGCCCATAATCCGGGCCGCAAAAATAGCCTCGATAACATTTTGAGCTGCATCCGAATCATCAAAACCGAGTGGCTTCATGGCCCCCGTAAAAACGACTGGAACCGGAATTTCTTTAAAATTTTCAAAACAATATTTTGACGTTAAATCCATCGTATCTGTCCCGTGTAGAACAACGATGGGATTTCCAAATCGAGAATAGGTCTTTATGGAGTCCAAGATAGAGGCCCGGTCTTTGTCGTCCATGTACAAAGAATCCTTGGCCATAATTTGCTTTACCTGGATTTCTGTATAAGGAAGCCTAAGTTTTTGAAGAATTTTATTTTTTACAATGGTATCCCGATTTTGCAGAGATCCCTCAAATTCATCATAGATCTTCTCTATGGTTCCACCGGTAGTAAGAATAAAAAGTGGCAAAATTTCATTCGACATGAGAAAACGACCCTTGACGGTTTAAAGTTCGTAACCACATTTGTAGTGGATTGTTACGCAAAATGACAAGATCCCCTTAATTTTCAACGTTTGGAGGCCCTCATGAGTACCCGTAAAGGATCGATTTCAGTTAAAACTAACGATATTTTTCCGATTATAAAAAAATGGCTTTACTCAGAGCACGATATTTTTATCAGAGAACTCGTATCCAATGCCTGTGATGCCATCACCAAACGGGGGACTCTGGCCCGATCACAAGGCTACGAAATTCCTGAAGGCAAAGTTGGTATCGAAGTTGATAAAACCAACAGAACCATCACCATTAAAGATAATGGTCTTGGGATGACTGACTCTGAAGTTGAAAAGTATATTGCTCAACTCGCTTTTTCTGGGGCAGAAGAATTTGTCCAGAAGATGAAAGACATGGGTAATACTTCAGCTAAAGATGAAATTATTGGGAAATTTGGTCTTGGTTTTTACTCTGCCTTTATGGTTGCTGAAAAAGTAGAAGTTGAATCTCTTTCCATGACTCCAGGTGCAACTCCAACAAAATGGACCTGCCTCGGGGATACTGATTACGAATTTAGTGAATCGACGAAATCAGAAATTGGAACCGTCATAAAACTTTTTATTAATTCTGATTCTGAAGAGTTCTTAGATCAATGGAAATTAAAGGAAACACTAGATCGTTACTGTGATTTCATGCCTTATCCAATCTCAGTTCTCAACCTTGATGATAAAGAAGCCAAAGAAGAAATCATCAACGAAACAACTCCAATCTGGAAAAAAGACCCGACAACTCTGACCGATGAAGATTATAAAGAATTTTACCGAAAAAAATTCCCTATGGAGCAGGAACCACTCTTCTGGCTTCATTTAAATGTTGATCATCCTTTTACTCTTCAAGGAGTCTTGTTTTTCCCTAAGCTGAATATGAACAAACCTGTTCAGGAAAACGGAATCAAGCTTTACTGTAAGCAAGTTTTTGTCTCTGACAGTGTTAAAAATGTTGTCCCAGACTTCTTAGGACTTTTAAAGGGAGCGATTGATTCAACAGACATACCTCTGAATGTCTCTCGCTCTGCGCTTCAAGGTGATCCCAACATCAAAAAGATATCAAACTACATCATCAAGAAAGTTGCTGAGTCTCTTAAGAAGCTTTTCAACTCAGATAGAGAACGATTTGAAAAAGCTTGGGAAGACATTGGTCTTTTTGTGAAATATGGTTGCATGCAGGATACCAAATTCGATGAGATGATGAGAAAGTATGTTCTCTTCAAGAATTCAGAAAATAAACTCATGACTTTTGAAGAGTATCAAAACTCAGTCCCTGAAAACTATAAAGAAAAGCTTAAAGATAAGTACGTTTATTTTGAAAAGAATCAAAGTGATGAGTCTTTACGCAAACAACTTCTTGCGGAATCCATTCATGTGATTGAAACAGATCAATATATTGATCCACATTTCATGCAACATGCAGAGATGCATAAGCAAGATGAGAGATCATATAAATTTGTCGCCATTGATTCTGAAATTGAAAATCTTCTTGAATCAACGGCTACATCAGCAGATGACATGAAGGTCAAAGAATTTTTCAAGCAAGTCCTTGTTGGTGATAACAAGGATCTAGAAGCAAAACTCGATGTCGATGTTAAGAACCTTAAAAATGCTGCCTCAAGCGCTTACTTTAAAGTTGATGAAAACATGAAGCGTTTTCAACAAATGACAAAGTCTATGGGCAACACTGGTTTTTCAATGCCAATCAAGAAAACTCTCGTTATTAATCCATCCAACACTTTGATTAAGAACGCACTTAAGATTTGGGAAAAAGGTGAAAAGAAAGATCTTGCTGAAAAGATTTGTCATCATGTTCAAGACCTCGCCTCACTTTCATCTGAAGGCCTTTCCTCTGAAGAGAAAGAAAAGTTTGTGACGAGAAGCCAGTCTTTGGTCCAAGAACTCTCTCAATATATTGTTTAAACAAGAGGGCCCGCGAAAGCGGGCTTTTTTTTTAATGAGACTGCACAACCTCAAGCTCAAGTGGTGATTCCACAAGAGAGTGATGCTGGATGATTATTTTGGATTTAGCTTTTGTAACGCTCTCGTGGTTTGTAAGACGGGCCCCCTCATCGTTGGCCAATTTTATACACTCATCAAGAGAAACTTCTTCTTTAAGATTTTTAATAAAAATAAATTGGGCTCCCTTACTCATCATCACTTGGCCTTGATGGAGGAGATCACGGGATGCTATCCCGTCCCTCTCAATTCTAATTTGGCAAGTTTCTGCCCAGACTGAAAATGCACCAAGAGTTAATATTGCGAGTAAAACTTTTTTCACAAAGACTCACCTGATTAAAGATTTAGTGAGAGTATTTTAGTCCAAAAAGAGTTCAATCTTAATTGTTGATGTAAATTTCTCAGGGGGTGCTCACTCCTTAGACACCCCTTAGCCGACAATGTCTTGGTAGTCGAGGTGACTCACGTGAAAATCAGAAGTTGCGGTCTGATCTTTGTGAAAACCTTTCTCTAAATGCTCAATTGGAAGCACTCTACCGACTTTGCTTGAGGCCCTATTTCTGTTAATCAATTGGTTTTCTGCTTTTTCCTGAGCTTCCTTACACTTAATACACAAGTCTGCTGTGGGTCTTGCCACTAAACGTTGTTGAGAGATTTCAACACCACATTCTTCACATTCCCCAAATGTTCCTTCTTCAATTTTCTGAAGAGATTTTCTGACTTTATTTATGTAAATGGCATTTCTTGCTTTAAGCCTGAAATCCATTTGGTTAGCCTTTTCATGGGATACGATATCAACCTCATCACCTTCAAGAGTTGTAGGAGCGAGCTTACCTTCAAAAACTTCCTCTTCAGAAAGTATTTCGAGGAAAAGATTTTTAAATTGCTCAATTGTTGATTTTTCCATACATGCTCCTTTTAAATTTTTAATCTTCCTTAAAGTTGGTCAGTTTCAATCCCTAAAACTGACGGCCGATCCATGGCGAGACATAAAGGTGACATCCTGCTTGTCCGGTGGATCACTCATCCTTGAGTGTTCCTTTACATCTCTCGCGGAGCCTTTGAGCAGGAATCGTGCCAAATCTGCTATGATTCCATTTTTAAGGACTTAGGGAACTTCAATGATTTAATCTTTAACTGCCAGGGGCACTCTGGCCTTGGCCGGGGCCGCAAAGACTCCTGTCTTAATGACACCGCTAAAATTAATTGTGCTTACGTCATTCATTGCCTGTAAATTCTACTAGAGTGGCTAGCCCCTGAAGTCAATTTGAGATAACTAGACCCATTCACTTTTCATCATACCCGGAGCCTTTAATGAAAATCTTTTTCCTGAGCCTAATGCTCTTAGTGAGTCTACAAACGTGGTCACAATCAACTGTTACTATGGATAAAGAAACAATTCTGATCAATGATACTCAAACAAGACTTGTGAGAACCTCAAAAACGCCTGAAAAAGTAACCGTTTATTTTAATATTCCTATGACTAGACTTTACTGTGAGGGTTACGAAGATATAGATGGGCCTAGGGGACGTGGAAACCGTTGTATTCCAGATATAAAAAAGACCAAATACGAGCTAGATAAAGTCACTTTAACATTTAAAAAAATTTCTAAACTTAAAGAAGACGAAGCTGAATATTTTTTGCTTTCTGGAACCCAAAGACGTCTAGATAGTGAGAATGTCATTTATTCTCTAAAGGCCCTAGAAACCATTTCATCTTATCAGATTAAGAAAACAGGACTAGTCGGAATTGACAGTTTCCTTATCGAAAAGATGCAAGAGAAAGAGCTTTAAACTAGCGACAATCTGATCCTTATTTTCATTCAAAGGTGGCAAATGAATAAAGCCACCTTTCGTTTTTTTGCCCTGCAATTCATGAAGTAGTTGGTACATTAAGTAATTGCAAACAAAACTCCCTGCCGTTAAAGATTGCTCTATCGGAAAAGGGGTCTCAATCGACATCCACTTTTGAAGAGGAAGCTGAGAAAAATATGCGGCAGGGCCATCCAGAATAATAACCTTATCTTGAATCAAGAGCCCATCGTTATCGGATATTTTTGAATGGATATAATTAATGGCTACTTTTTCTAAACTGATCACGGAACGCTTCTCAGCGAGTCCAAGGCAAATAACATAATCAGGTTGAAAAAAATCAATCTCTTGTCGCAAAATTTCAAAACTTTTCTTAAAAGAAACGGGCAAGATAAGAGATTTTAACTGAATTCCCTGAAAATCTTGCTCCCCTAAAAGACGGGCGATAATTTCAGAACTATTCTCATGATGTTGATCAAAAGGAGTAAAACCGGAGATAAGAATTTTCATCAGACCATTTTCTCAGATTTATCTTTTGAGAGAACGATTTCACCCTTTTCCCTTAATTTCAAAACGACATCCATGATTTTTTTTTGGGCTTCCAGAACCTCTGAAAGAGGGCGAGGTTTGCCTTTGAGAATATCCTCTATGTCGCGCTTCATCCCCGTAGAAAACATATCTAAAAGATGGTGAGTGACTTCTTTATTCGCTCCCCTTAAAGCAAGACCTAAGTCATCGAGTTTTATGTCCTGGAGAAGCCGCTTCATCATCCCGACGGTCAAGTACTGAAGGTCATCGAAAGTCACCATGTTTTGCTTGAGCTTAATCGCCATCTCAGGATCTCGACGAGCAATATCTGACAAAAGAGACTGCTGAGCTGCAAGGTCTAAACCTTGAAGCATCTCTATGGCCGCTTTAAATCCGTCGATTTTTTTCCCTTTCACTTCCCGACCTTAAGATAAGAATCTTTCATTAAATGCTCACCCACATAGTCCATAATAGCATCTTCAAGCTTCATGAATTTAAATTTAGGGAGCGCTCTTTTAAGTTTATTCATCTCAGCTTGAGTAAAATATTGGTACTGATTTCTAAGTTCCAAGGGCATATCAATGAAAGTTATTTTAGGTTTTTTTTGCATGGCCTTAAAAGTGGCCTTCACTAAGTCATGAAAGCTTCTTGCTTGGCCAGTGCCTAAATTGTAAATCCCAGATAGGCCAGGCTTCTTTTTGCCTGCCTCAATGAGTTCAATCATCGCTCTTACAACATCTTTAACGTAAACAAAGTCTCTTAACTGTTCACCATGTTTGTAATCAGGTCGATGAGATTTAAAAAGCTTCACTTCCCCCACCTCATTGATCTGATTAAAAGATTGATAGACCACTGAACTCATCTTCCCTTTGTGGTATTCATGGGGGCCAAAGACATTAAAGAACTTCACTCCAAACCAAACCTTAGGTTTTTTGTTTTGTTTTAGTATCCACTCATCAGTCAGTTGTTTTGAATAGCCGTATTTATTTAAGGGATTGAGTTTTGGAATTCCAGCATGGTCATCAAAATATCCCTGCTCTCCGGCCCCATAGGTCGCAGCACTCGAAGCGTAAACAATGGGAATATCCAGATGAGTGGCCAAGGTGAGAAGCTCGTTAGAAAACTCGGTATTATTTTTATAGAGAAAATCCATATTCAGTTCAGTCGTATCTGAACAGGCGCCCATATGGTAAATCGCCTTTAGGGCCCCCTTCTTTTTCCAGACCTGGTGATTAAAAAGATCTTCCACCTGAACAAACGAAGAGTATTTAAGTCCTCTTACATTTTTCCACTTTTCTCCACTTTCAAAGTGATCGCAAAGCAAGATATCGCTCTCTCCTTGATCATTAAGCTCTTTAACAATCACACTTCCAATAAAACCAGCGGCCCCAGTCACTAAAATCATAAACTTCCCTTTCGCATTTAATCCCTCTCATCATAGAAAAGGTGCAGTGCAAAAGTCTATGCTAAAGCAGTGAAGAGGGCTTGGAAATCCTTGGGTTTTGAGATACAAATTCCCCAAATTTCAAAGGGGACTTATGAACGTCGAAAATTGGATGATAGAAGAGTCATTTCGTAATACTTTCGCCATGGGCTTTAAGGTGAATAAGTACCTCCATTCAGAACAATCTCAATTCCAAAAAATTGAAGTCGTTGAAACTGATTCGGTTGGAAAACTCCTCCTTCTCGACGGAAAAACCATGGTCTCGGACAAAGATGAGTTCGTTTATCACGAAGTTGTCTCTCATATTCCCTATATGGTCAGCCGGAACTGTAAAAAAGTTCTCATCATTGGTGGCGGCGATGGTGGTGTGGTGAGGGAATTTGTAAAACACAAAGATATCGAAAGAATTGATCTGGTTGAAATTGATGAACGAGTCATTGAAGTTTCTAAAATTTACTTCCCAGATTGCACATCTGGCCTATCTGATAAGCGTGTACGTGTGCTGCCAGAAGATGGTTTTGCTTTTATTAAGCGTGCAAAGAATGAGTACGATATCATCGTCGTTGACTCTACAGACCCTGTGGATTTTGCTTCAGGTCTCTTCACAGATGAATTTTACTCTGATGTTTACAATGCCCTCACTGAAGATGGCATCATGATGAACCAGACAGAAAATCCTTTTCTTGATGAGTGGGGTATTAAGAATATTTACTCTAACATGCGTAAGGTTTTCCCTATCGTAAATTCTTTTAATGCTCCGATGCTGATTTATCCAGGTGTGTACTGGACCTTTGGATTCTCTTCAAAAAAATATAAGGCCACTGACATCAATCCGGCCAAAATGACGGGGATGAATGAGATTCAAAGATCCCTTAAGTGGTACAATATGGATTGGCATAAAGGGACCTTTTCAATTTCTAATTTTCATAAAAAAATGATCGGCCAGGAGTAAGAAGTGAAAGAACCTCGACTTATTAAAGAAGTAGAAGGACTAGAGCATGCTAAAGCCTTTATCGGCACCGAGTATGCAGCTGCTATTTTCTCTCACTCCACTCATATGATTGGTTTTGCTTTTGATGGGACAACGAGCTTTCGTCCTGGGGCGCGCTTTGCTCCGGGGGCCATCCGCGAAGCTTCTTTTGGGCTTGAAACCTATTCACCCTATCTAGATAAAGATTTTGAAGATTTTAATATCGTGACCATGGGTGATTTACCGATCTATCCATCCAAGTGGCACATTACGAATGATTTTTTCATGGAGATGGTTAAAGATTTGGATCTCAAAAAAGATGAGATCAAATTTCTGACGATCGGTGGTGAGCACTCCATTTCTTATGGGCCCATCGTGACTCATCTCAAGCACTATCCTGATCTTGTGCTTTTGCATCTTGATGCTCATACGGATCTTAGAGATGGATACTTAGAGGAGAAATACTCCCATGCCTCTATCATCCGTCGGGTTCTAGATCACTTCACTGCTAAAAATCGTCTCATTCAATATGGAATTAGATCTGGGCCAAGAGAAGAATTTAATTGGATGAAAGAGAATAAAACTCTCGCTACATCTCTTAAAGAATGTTGTGAGTGGCTGGAAGAAATTCCGGATCATCGCCCTATTTATTTAACTTTGGATTTGGATTTTTTTGATCCAGGTTTTTTCCCTGGCACAGGAACTCCAGAGGCCGGAGGCGAAGATTGGCATGGTTTTATGAAAATCATCAAAATTCTCAACAGAAAAAATCTGGTTGGGGCCGATGTGGTTGAGCTAGCACCGATGCTGGACTCCACTGGCAATTCATCCTGTTTTGCCTCTAAGGTGGTCCGTGAAGTCACCCTGGCCATGAATAAAATTTAAGAATCTGCCCATAATTCCTGCCCAGGACTCAATAAGAGACTTGGGCAGGTTGAATCTCCCGGCACTAAATCCCCTAAGTGTCTGATTTTAAATGATCCACAAATAAGACTCCAGTTTATCCCGAGTATTCCGATAGGTTATCGTAGAATAGGTATAACCGCACCCTTAGTGTGCAAGGATACGCCCCATGAGAAAACTTTCCCGAATGGAAACGAATAAAGAAGTTCGAAGGATTCTCAATCGGCACATGGTTGACCTGGCCTACTGCCAATACTCTTGTTATGGGGCCGAGATTCGTCTCACTGGGTGGCTTGCAAAGGCCGATGGCTCTGACTTTAATGCTCCTCAAATTGAATCCCTTATTCATGAATTCCATCGATATCTTCCTGGGATGATGATTCATGGAGAATTTGATAACTGGAATTTTAATTCTGAAAGAATCTGTTTTGTGGGAGAAAGAGATAGTCTTTACAATGGATCAGAAGAAGAAGAACAGCAGGTCGTTTACGAAATTGATCTGGATGACTACGACTTTGAAGCCTCTTAAGCTTCATCACCCATGTGTTTTTTTCTGAGGTAAGGGTGAACAATCCAGGCCACTGCTAAGATTCCAATCTCATAAAGAACCATCATGGGAATCCACACACTCATCATGCTGAGGATATCTGTGGTGGGTGTAATGATGGCAGAGGCAATGGCAAAGATCACCGCCATGTACCTTCTCCAAGAGCGAAGTGAGTACTTCGTAACAAGTCCCATAAATCCAAGAATTAAAATCACGTTCGGAAGTTGAAACATCAAACCTAAAAAAACCAGGATCTTTGAGGCCAGTAAAAGATAATCCTGCAGACTGAGCATCGCCTCCACGTTCGTCACACCATAGGAGAGAAGTGTCTTAAAGGTGAATGGAAAAAGAATATAGTAGCCAAAAGCAACACCACATAAGAAAAGCAGAAATCCAACAACGATAAAAGGTCTGATGGCCTTGACCTCATTTTCATAAAGCCCTGGCTTAATAAAAAGCCAGACTTCCCTAAACCACAAAGGACTGGCAAAAAAGACACTAGACCATAGGGCCATTTGAAGTTCGGCCATGACTTTATCAAAAAGCCCTGTAAAAATAACTCTCCCTTGGGTGCCTAACGCTTCCCTAAGGGGAACAAGAAGAAACTCAGAAATGGCTGAAGAATATGTATAACAAACCCCAAAAGAGACAACGAGTATAATCAAGGTTCTAATCAACCTTGATCTCAGCTCCTCTAAGTGTTCCATAAAAGACATTTCTTTCATGTGATTATCATAGCGATTAAAGAATTTTCTGTCTTATCTTTTCTGATTTTCAAGGTAGAATAGATCCATGAAATGCCTAGTCATATTTTTTTTAATTTTCTCTCATTCAATTGCTTTTGCCGTTAAAAATGAGCGAGCACTACTCAAATGCCTTGGAGCTGAGGAGAAAAAATTTCACCTAAAAAAAGAAACTGGGCCTCGCTATGATCTTAACCAAAGACTCATATCGGAGATGATTCAAATTCCAAAGGCTGAGCTTTCAGTTGAGTCCTTTGAGGATATCTGTCAAAAATCAGAATCACCTTCTTGGCGGTTACTTGAACTGGCCCTGACAAAAGGTCAAAGTGTCTTTGAAGTTCCTGCTCAAATAACAGGTACCCAAAGAGAGGTCGCCCAGGGAATGATTTTAGATTTCATTGAAGTAACAAGTGAAATATTTCTTAATCTTCTGACTCAAATTCAATCATTGGCACCGACTCCACATTGTCTAGAACAAGAGATCCCTGAAATAACTAACTTGATGAGTGATATTAAACATCTTCAAGAGGATGTTGATATTAAAAAAATTTTTTCAGGCCGGGATCAAAAGATTTTTGAAAAGTTAAAAGATTATTCAATGGCGTTTAAGCGTTGTCAGGAACGGGCCAAAAAGAAATTAAGATCAGCATCTAAACCAGCTGCTAAAAAATCCTGAAGCTCCTCACCTATTTTTTCCAGCTCTCTCTGATTAGCTTCTTTCTTATACTCAATAACAACCTGATCGCCCTTAAAGCTTTTAATTTCCATTTTCCAATCTTCAGCATGGGGAAAACACTTCAATAAATAGTCCATTTCAAGAAGCCATTTCGCCCTTGGCTTCTCTTTATAATAACGATGCTCTGATGGTATCTTTTTAATTTCAAGCCAACGTTTCAATTGAGTTAGGCACGATCGACACCCCATGGCCGCTTTAGTGGCCTCACTTAAACCACTGACCGTTGGATCTGGAGTTTCTTTAATATAGTTTAAGACGTCATTTTCTCTCACGCCAAAGCATCGACAAATAAGTGAACTAGATGGTTTATAGTGATAGTCTTTACCTCGATAAATATCCAGAGCTGCATGCAGTAACTCTAAGGGATAAAAAACAATTTGGTTTTCCTCTTCTTGGTATAGATCCCAAAAAAATTGATCCTTTTTAAAAGTCTCTTTCCAATATGTTCTCCCCAATTGGAGAAGATCACTTAGATGCTTGCCTTGGACACCAGAGCATAATGAACCTAGCCATGGATTAATGGCCCCAGTGTATGAAGCTTCGATTAAAATATCTTGAGAATTAAATTTGAGATAAAGAGCATGGTCACGATTTCCTAGATGAACCTTGACTGAAGGATTCTCTAGAGCGTGACAATGGATTCCATTGAAAAAATCTTTAAAGCTTATCATCTTCCTCAGTCCAATCTTCTGGGGAAAAAGTCGTCATAATTTCATGGCCAGCTTCAGTAATACAAATCGTATGTTCAAATTGGGCTGACCAAGACTTATCCTTAGTCACCACTGTCCATCCATCTTCTAAAACTCGGCAGTGGCGCTTACCAATATTAATCATCGGTTCAATGGTGAAAGTCATACCGGGTCTCATCTCGATTCCCGTTCCTTTTTTACCAAAATGGGTGACCTGGGGCTCTTCGTGAAAAACCCGCCCAATACCGTGTCCACAATACTCCTGGACGACAGAAAAGCCATGGCCATGGGCCATTTCCTCAATAACAGCTCCGATGTCACCTAGCCTTGCTCCAGGTCTACAAACAGAGATTCCCGCCATGAGACATTGTTGAGTCACTTCAACTAATTTTTTTATTTCTGGTCTAACTTCACCAACAAAAAATGTGGCATTAGTATCACCATGAAAACCTTTGTAAATAGTTGTGACATCCAAATTAACAATATCCCCATCCTTTAAAAATTCTTTTGGACTAGGGATTCCGTGGCAAATGACCTCATTTCGAGAAGTACAAAGAGAAGCTGGGAAACCGTGATAATTTAAAGTGGCCGGAATTCCCCCGCGATTTATGGTGTAGGTATGACACATATCATTAATATCTTGGGTACTCATCCCTATTTTGAGATTTTTGCCTAAGAAATGAAGAGTCTTGGCAGCCATTTTACAGGACTCTTTCATGATTTCAATTTCACGAGAAGATTTTAGAGTTATCATAGTACACACTTATACACTTTTGAGGTCAGTTAAGCTAGGTTCAAACAATGAAAAGCTTTAATGTTATGAGACTTAATTCATCTCCTTATCATGGCGAGGATTTCGCTCAAATTGAGATGTCTCGGCTTAATCAAATTCCTGGTATTACTTATAAATCCTTCAAACCAGAACCCACATCAGATCGGCTGATTCTGATCACGAACACCCATTCAAAACTCTCTCAACTCCCTCCAGGCCTGCTTGAAAAAACTGAGCTTATAGTCCACTCAAATTCTGGCTATGATCATTTCAATCAAGATAAGGGCCTGTGGTGGAATATTCCAGTTATCGTAGGCCATGAAATTAGAGCACAGGCCGTGGTAGAATATTATCTTACCTGTCTGACAACTGGTCTATCTGATCTCCCCCAGCATCTCTCCTGGGATAAGAGCAGGAATTGGCAACGCACTCTGATTAAAGATGAATCCATCCTCATTTTTGGTGGTGGACACATTGGTCAAAAAATTTACACCATCCTTACGGCCTTAGGAGCAAATGTAAAAATCATAGATCCTTTTATTTCAGGGGCCATTAAGAACTGGAATGAAATTAATCTTAAGAATTACAAAGTCGTTCTTATTTGCTGCAGCTTAAATAGCACGAGCCATCACCTTCTCAACGATGCCTTTTTTGAAAAAGCACATCCAGAACTTCTTTTAGTGAATGGGGCCAGAGGAAAAATTTTAGATGAACAGGCCCTTAGAGAATTTCTTCAATTTAATCCCAAGGCCTTTGCCTTTCTGGATGTCTTTGAAGAAGAGCCTTTCTCATCATCTTGGATCAATTTTCCTCAAGTATGGAAAACAAGCCATATCGCTGGAGTTTATTCTGCTTTAGACGAAGCGATCATTCATTTTGAAGAGAAAATTATTAGAGACTTTTTAAATATGGATTTAATTTTATTTAAGGATAAATACTCTAAACAGTTGCTCCAAAATAAATGGGTTCAAGGAGAACTTATCTGAAAAATTTAACTCAACTTCTTACGCTTCCAGGGGACGGAGTCTTTACTGTCCAGACGGCCAAAGATAAAAAAGAAAATTTATTACAAAATTACTATCAAACAAAATCGCCCTTGAAGGCAAAATTGAAGTGGGAGAAAAATCTAGAGGCCCTTACTGAAGAATTGCCTATGATCCTTGGAATCCCCTCCGATAATGGTGGGGGTATTCAGCGGGGTGCAAACTGGGGACCTCTGGCGATAAGAGAAGAAATACTTCCTCATAGAAAAGAATATCAAGATTTAGGAGATGTGAGGGTAATCCCCCACCTCTTAGAGGATCGTTACCTCAATGAAGAAACGATCAAGATTTGCCGAAAGGCGCTTTATGGAAAAAATAATAAACTACCAGTTTCTCCCTTAAGTATGGCAGATCTTGCTCTCAAAGATATCTACCGAAAATACCCTAAAGCTAAAATTCTAGGTCTTGGAGGTGATCACTCCACGAGCTTTCCATTAGTAAAAAACTGGATTGAATCTCGCTCGAATAAGAAAAAATCTGCTTTAATTCATTTTGATGCCCACACCGACTTGCTCGATCGACGACTAGGTATTGATATGTGCTTTGGAACTTGGGCCTATCATATTTTGAAGGATCTTCACTCTCCTGATCACCTTGTTCAGTTAGGGATTCGATCCAGCGGTAAAACAAAAACATTCTGGAAATCAAAATTAGGTGTCGATCAGTATTGGGCAAAAGATATCAAGAAATTAGGCATTGAAAAAACTTTCAAAAAAATCTCCCTCAAATTAAAAAAACTAGGGATAGAAGAGATTTACATAAGTTTTGATATTGATGCTCTCGATTTTAAATTTGCTTCGGCCACTGGAACTCCAGAGCCTCACGGCCTAAATCCAGTTGAAGCTACAGCTCTCATCCATTTATTCTCTCAAGAATTTAATATTACTGGGGCCGACTTAATGGAGGTTGCTCCTTTCGTCTCACAACCAGGAAGTAGTGAAATAGAACGAATTTCATCACTGAAAGTGGCGGGAGATATGGCGAAATCACTTTTGGAAGTTTTAAAGAAATGAGGAAAATCATTTTTCCACCAGTTGAAACGGCAACTCAAGATGGTCTTGTGGCCTTAGGTGGTGACCTTCTTGAGGATACACTGATCACAGCTTATAAACAGGGAATTTTCCCATGGCCAATATCTGCGGAATACCCTATCGCCTGGTTTTCTCCTGACCCAAGGGGTATCCTTTTTTTGGATAATTTACATGTTCCAAAGTCTTTTCAAAAGTTTTTAAAAAGGCACGATTATCAGATTACTTTTAATCAAGCTTTTGACGAGGTCATTTCTCATTGCTCAAAAATCTCTCGTCAAGATCAGACCAGCACTTGGATTACACAAGATATAATCCAAGGATATATGAGATTATTTAAACGAGAACTCGCCTATTCTGTTGAGGTTTGGAGTAAAGATAAACTCATCGCAGGTTTGTATGGAGTTTGTATGGGTGAATTTATATCTGGAGAATCAATGTTTACCTTTGAAGATAATGCTTCAAAACTCGCTCTCTATGCCCTCGCTTCACATCTAAAAAATAAGAATATCAACTGGCTAGATACTCAAATGGTAACACCGGTTGTAGAACATTTTGGTGGGATTTATATTTCTCGCCCAGACTTTATCAACCTTTTGGCGACAAAGAACTGGACGAGAAAGAGAGACGAAATCTTTTAATTATAAGTCAGACGAAGTCTTTGATTGGCCTTTAAAGTCCTGATCACTTCATTCATAAAATCTTCGCAAGACTTTTCAAGCTTAACTTTTTCTCCACGACAATAAGCTTCCAGCCTAGACTTGAATTCCTGATAAGACATATTCAGCTCATGAGCAAGCTCTTCGCAGCGCTTTTTGAAGCGTAAATCATCTTCAATGAGTGCCGACATTTTCTTAGAAAGCTCTTGCTTGAGAGTCGCAGAATTATAAACGTTCTTAATTTGGGCCAGTCCAAAGTAAGACATGATTTTGATATATACATAACCAATATCAAACTCAAACCAACGATGTCTGAATGAACATGATCTCATATGCCCATGGTGATTGTTATGATCAAGCTCTCCACAAATAATAAAGTTTAAAGGCAGAAGAAAACCAATATTACGACTGTTATCAGTTGTTTCATGATTACGATAACCCCACCAGTGAGCGATAGCATTCACTCCACCAATAGCAAAAATGGGAGAAACCATAAAATTCGTCACACTCAAAACTGAACCCCAAACAGGTCCAAACATGATGATCATAAAAACCGTCATGATAGTCGGACCAGTGAATGAATGTTTTTCCATATAAGCTTCAAGCTTATTGGTGTGAATGGTTTTTTTGATTCGCATCACTTCTGGCAATGTTTTTCCAGCTGTGTAATCAAAAACTCCTAAAAAAAGAGCATGCCAAATACCCTTTTGAACAGGGCTATGAGGATCTTTCTCTAAGTCTGAATTAGCATGGTGAAAAATATGAACTGCAACCCAATCAACTTTATTAAGTGAGGTGATAAGCCATAACCAAACTTGCATCGGCATATCAATCCACTTATTGATAACGACACCCTTATGAGTGTGATAACGGTGATAAGAAAGACTCATACATGTAATCGTAATGTGAGCAATGACACAGGCATAAAGAACAATAAACCAAACTGGATGAGAAGCCACTAAATCACCGAGGAAACCATTAGTTCCGATAACGTTTTGAACGGCAAGCCAAAGACCAGCGTAAAAAAGGGCAAAAAAAGAAATCATTTTAAGCATTTGAAATCCCTTATCAAGACCGATGTATTTCATTAAATTCCACCGACATTTCTAGTAATCCAGGCGGTGCAAACTCAATGCAAAGGCCGCAACCAATACATCCACGATCATCAATCATGATGGCGTCTGCCGTCACTTTGATCGCATGAGTCGGGCATATGGTCTCACATAATTTTGACTCTTTCCACATAGATAATTTATCAGGCGTTCCAATATACAAAGGCTTACGTCTTAAACGTGGGGAGTAGAAATAGATTTTATCTGGCCACTCTGTCTTGTGTAATTTGAAAGACTTAAATAGTCTTTCACCAGTAAGTTTAGCTAGTTGCCACCTAAACCACCAGGTCTTCACCAGAGAAACTTTATTATAGAAATTCCTGTTTAAAATCATATCTTCAACTCACCTATCCAGCTCTGTAGACCTAATACCCAAACTCACTAAAGAAGGTATGAGTAACTTTTCAGAAACATTATTAAGTAAAAGAGGAAAAGCCTGCACAAGCGGAAAGCTAGGTGTTTTGATTTTTACCCTCGCAAACTCACTTTCTTTATTAAGCATGATCAGAAACCCACTCTCTCCATTTGGCGACTCAAGACCAGTGTAGTGCCAATCTTTAGTGAGATCTATTTTTTTCAATTCAGCTAATTGAGTTAAGTAATCTTTGCCCCAATCAGGGTTGATCACTTCTCCCATGGGTAAATTATCAATAACCTGAGTAATAATTCGAAGGCTCTGAAAAATTTCTTCATAGCGAATGAGATATCTCTCATAAGCTGAACCATAAATACCAACAGGGACATCAAAATCAATGTCCTGATAAAAATAGAATGGTTGAGATTTTCTTAAATCAAAATTGAGCCCACAGGCCCTCATGACAGGCCCGCTTAACCCCCACTGAAGTGCTGTCTGGGCCGAAACTCTTGAAGAGCTCAGATCTTCTCGAAAACCCGAGCGACTAATTAAAGATCGGTGAATAGTTTTCAAGACTTTTACAAGCATATTAAAAACAATTTGATACTCAACAATCCACCCAGGGGGCAAATCCTCTCTCACTCCGCCAATTCGAATCATGCCTACCCCAAGACGATGACCACAGTATTTTTCAAGTAGCTCATAGATCTTCTCACGGGCATTCAAAAAAAGTTTATGCTCATCAAATTCGAGGGCAAAACACATCTCATGCATAATTGTCAGATGCTCTGCAATTCTAGTCAGCTCGAGGGCAACAATTCTAATTGCCTGCGCCCTCTCAGGGATCTTCACTCTTTGAAGGTCCTCAAATGTTTTGGCCCAGGCCACTGCATAGTGAGGAGACGAGCCAAAATTAATTTTATCAACCAGAGAGAGAGCTTTAATCCAGTCTGCAGAGGCCAGCACACTTTCTAGACCCTGATGATAGAAACCAATATCAACGATTGAGTCCACAAGTTTATCGTTGTCAAAGCACGCCTTCCACTCAAAAAGACCTTTTGCCTGTGGTGAATACAAGGGGAAATTTTTCCAAATATAAGACTCTTCAGGATAAGGTTTTTCAGATTTATTGGGATTAAATTTTAACTTTGGAACAGCTTGCGCAGTTTCGAGAGGCCAGTCAGCTACATTTTCATTTTTCCGATAAGGAAAAATGTCCTGTCCTCGTGGTAATATGATAGATTTCATATCACGATTAAATTTTATTCCTAGCAGTTCCCATTGCTCACGTTCCATCCAATCTGCATTAGAAAAGATCCCCACAATACTAGGAATTGTTTCTTCTGGATTAAAGCAAACATGTAAATTAAATCGTTGATGGGCACCCATATTTAAAAAATGATAGGTCAGCCTAAAGCGGTATAACGAATTTTTATCCTCTAGCAGATCAACTCCAGCAATTTCGACTAGAGTGAGGAAGCCTAAATCTTCGCCAGCAAGCTCAACCCAACGTAGCAAATTAACAGGTCTAACAGTTATGTGATGTTGCCCAGAGGATTCTTGGTAGGAAGAATCTTGCAGCAGTATCTTTTTTGTTTTTTCAAATTCTTTCCAGCTAAACATTTTTAATCTTTTGGTAACACTTTTCAAAAGCTGAAATAATCTCTTCAGGAAGAAGACTCCAGCCATTGAGACAAACACTTGCAATTTCATCAGGCTGAAATTGATTTAAAAAGCTTTGCTTTTGAATCAAAGTGCTTGAATCTCCAACAAGTAAAAGGACTCTATTTTGTCTGAGATAATTTAATATATCTGGAAAAATTCTTCTCATCTTTAATGAAACAACTCCATCCCACACAATGACTGATGAATCTTCAATCGATGAGGTTAAGATCAACTCAAAAGGAGGTGCATGACAAAACTTATCACCTAAGACAGAGAGCAACTCTGTTGAGATGGCAGGATTTCCGAGGCAAAAAAACTTTAGCTCATATTTCTGTGTTTTCATTTAATAAATAATCTTTAGTTCATCTTCTAGATCTTTAATATCGCGTTTCCTCCAATTCACATCTTCAGGAAAGATACGAATCTTTTTTCTAATTTCTAGGTTAGGGTCAATACGACAATCAAATCTTTTTGAACGCATTTTAACCCAAGAGTATAATTTTGCATGAGTACCAAAGCTATGATAATCGTAGTCAGTAAATCTAAAATACTCATCTGACGATAAAGAAAGACCTCTTAAATAATTTCCCATATAATTCATGGCCAAATCAATATCAGCATCCTCACACCTGAGAATACCCTCTTTTAACTGATACATAAATCGACCGAGGTTATCGGTGAGATTTCTTTGCCATGATTTATTTCTACAATCAAAGTAATGACCTTCTTTATGAAGTTTCATAAACATACCTAAATAATTTAGAAACCAGAACTTCTCCGAATCTTGGTTAATGTTACCTGCATAAACAAATTTCTGGCATGTTTGAAATTCAGACTCATACTTAGTGATCATTCTTTTTAAGCGAGCAGAGAAACCAATCGGAGTTTTATTTTTTTTAAGTTCTTCAATTAATTTTGATTTAACTTTAACTTCCTCCACCGTTCTCGCAGGTTTATCCTCAGGTTTAATTTCACCGACATCAGTCCAAATTTTATCATATAGTTTGTGACAACTAGATCTTACTTTTTGAAGTTCTTCTTTAGTTAGGTAGATAGAGTTCTTCCTTTGGTATCTAGCTGCATCATCAAAAGAAATGAGGTTACCTACCTTTATATAAGGGTAATTCACACCAGCTCCATGATTTCTGCCTTCGCTATTTTCAATGGTAGCTCTGGCCCTCACCCAACTTGTCTTCTGTTTGAAACCTTCAAGATCATTTACACCTTCAAAAATTTTACTTGAAGGCTCAATGGCAACAAAAACAAGCCTTGAGAGCCATAGATTTGTACCAACACAGTTGCCCTCAGGGCATCGTTGCTCTATGAAAGCTCCAATTATTTTAACTGTATTTTCATAAACATCAGTCTGCCTCTTATATTTCTTAGAGCCACCAAAGATAATGACTCTTTGTGGTTGCCCTAATTGGTCAAGGTAACCTGGAATAATGCCATAACTAAACTTGGGGATTCCAATATTTTCTGAGTACTGATTCCAAACATCTTTTTGATTACAATAAGCGTGTGAAAAATATTTTTGACCAGATAAAAGATCTAATTCGTAGTGATATTTAGATCCCTGCTTGGTTAAAACAATAGCGCTCATAAGCTGCTTGAGCTCTTGAGAATCTTGGTGAACATCAAAAAAAAGATGCTGCGGACTTAGACCTTGAGACCCTTGCAGTGCATGGGATGTCTCAGGAGTAAACCACTGAGACTTTACTGGCAGGGATAACTCCCCAGATAGATCCGGACGACCAAGGAGCGAACAACTACTGATCAAAAACAAGATCAAGAGTTGAGGGCTTTTCATTTGACATAATCTCAATAACATAACATCATAACTCTACTTTTCGAACAAGGCCCGGGTGGTGGAATGGTAGACACAAGGGATTTAAAATCCCTCGGATGAATAATCCGTACGAGTTCGAGTCTCGTCTTGGGCACCAAACATTTAAATTCAATTAATTATAGAAAGCTGTTGTAGGGATGGCCAATGACTTTATTGAGATTAGTCATTCCACGCATCGCAAAAAAAATGCCCCTAATAAGGGGCACGCTTTAAACAAGAAAATTTAATCCTGAATAGTATTGATAAGGTATTTGTTCAACGGTTTTATCCGTAATGGCCGACTTCGCCTTACGCTCAATTTGATGCTGAACCAGTTTAATCATAGAAGGATCACCTTCAAGATTTAAAACGACTTCTTGAGCCCCTAAAGGACGAACTTCACCAGTTATTTCAATCTTCCTTGTGATATCAAAAATGGTGCTAATCATTTCAGAATTAAAATGGCCTTTATAAGTTATTTTACGTGCAATCATGATTTAAACCTTACCTTGTGATCATTTTGACAAAATGAATAATAGCTTTTGGAAACACGCCAAATTGTAATGTTGCAGCCGCTGAAACAAAAGCAGCGATCGATGCTCCTCTCATGGCCTGATACTTTGCGACCTCTTGCCCGCTTTCTTTCATGAAAAGGTAAACAATAACTCTTAGGTAGTAGAAAACGGATACGACTGAAGTTAAAACAGCGATGATAACCAGTGGAACTTCACCAGCAGTGACTGCAGAACTAAAGAGGCCATACTTTCCAATAAATCCAGAAGTTAATGGAATCCCTGCCATAGAAAGAAGAAAGACAGTAAGCATGAGTCCAAGCAAAGGATGCTTCATTCCCAGACCAGCGATTTGCTCGAGATGCAAATCTTTTTGATTCTTTTCCTCAAAAAGTGAAATGATGGCAAATGCCCCAAGGTTGGCGAGCGCGTAAAAAAACAAGTAAAGAACAAGAGAGGAAACTGAGCCATCCTTAGAATTGATGGCATAAAGTCCTAAAAGAAGATAGCCAGAGTGAGCAATCGTTGAAAAAGAAAGCATCCGTTTTAATTCAGTCTGTGCAATAGCAACAAAATTTCCAAAAATCATTGTAGCAGCAGCGACAAACCAAATAAAATTCTGGAACCATTTCAAGGCAGGAATAGAATCCACAAAGATGATATTTTGTGCAATTCGAGCAAAGGCCATAAAAGCAGTGAACTTGACAGCTGCTCCCATAAAACCAGTCACGTTTGTAGAAGCCCCTTGATAGACATCAGGAACCCAGCCGTGAAATGGGAAAGCTCCAATTTTAAAGAGCATTGCTGCGACAACCAGACCAAGTCCAACAAAGAAAATAGGTGAAGGTTGCTTTAATCCAATAAGAACTTTATTCAAACTCAATAATTCAAATGAACCAAGTGAACCAAAAATGAGTGATGATCCATAGAGAAGCATAGCAGAAGCAAGCCCTCCGAGGATGAAATACTTTAATCCTGCCTCAGCAGAAAAACGACTTGTACGTCTCATCGCAACCATGACGTAAATTGAAAGAGACATAATTTCGAGAGCTATAAACATGAATAATAGATGAGTGGTAGAAACCATCAACATCATGCCGGCCGTAGCGAATAAAATCAGAGAGTAGATCTCAGATAAGAGACCCTCTTTCTTATCCTGTCCAAAAGTCACAATAACACCAATGAGTGCAAAAAGAATAATCATCAAAGAGAGAGTTCTTGTGAATGGGTTAAGGACTAAAGTACCCCCAAGAATACTAACATCAACCGCATTGATATTGGTTATTGATTGTAAAAGACCCGAGAGTAAAAAAATAAATGAGGTTATAAAAGCAAATCCATGTCCTTTCTCTTTATGCGTTCCCAATATGAGGGCAAAGAGAGCACCAAATGAAACTGAGAAAAGAGGGAGTAATTGAAATAATTCCAAATACCCCAAAGATGTTAAAGGGAAAATACTGTTAATTTCCATTTTTGCCTACTTTATCTAAAATTGAAGAGGAATAAGCTTCTAAACTAGCATCGGATTTGCCAAAAAATGTTTTTGGGAAAAAACCAATACCAAAAACAAATAACGTAAGTATAACCATGGCTATAATTTCTTTTAAATTTAGATCATGCAAATGATCTAAATCATTTCTGGTCGCTGGTCCTAGCATCACTAATTGATAAGCCTTAAGTGCATAGACAGCTCCTAAAATTACTCCTGTACCAGCAAACAATGCAAACATGGGTTGAACTTGAAAAGATCCCAAAAGAATTGTGAACTCTCCTACAAAACCATTAGAACCTGGCAAGGCAACTGAGGATAAGGTCATAATCATAAAACCGATGGCCATGAGAGGAACTGTTTTAGATAGTCCACCAAAATCAGATAAATTTCGGGTATGCAATCTCTCATATAGAAAGCCTACAATTAAGAAGAGACCTCCTGCAGAAATACCATGATTAATCATTTGATATAGAGAACCTGCAAAAGCAACTTTCTGAAAAGAAAAAAGTCCCAGCATTATGTAACCCATATGGGAGACAGATGAATAAGCGACTAATTTCTTAAAGTCTGTTTGGGCAAGAGCACAGAATGCACCATAGATGATACCAATAACGCCCATTAAAATAAAAAACTCTTTAAAATAGAAAGCGGCTTGAGGGAAAAATGGGATGGCAATTCTCATTAATCCATATGTTCCTAACTTTAAAAGTACAGCAGCTAGGAAAACTGATCCAACCGTTGGTGCTTGAACGTGAGCATCAGGTAACCAGGTGTGAAACGGAACCATCGGAACTTTAATCACAAAAGCTAAAGCAAAGGCCAAGAAGAGAAGTCCTTGTGGCGAAAAGATGGCCGAGCTCAAAGAGGATCCATCAAAAATAAATGTGATTTTAGAAAGGTTATTAAAAGACGCAGACGCAACATCCTGAAATTCAGCAGACGATTTAACCATATAGAAAATTGCAACCAACATAAGAAGAGAACCAACCATCGTATATAAAAAGAACTTCACTGTTGCATAGATACGCTCTTTTCCGCCCCAGATTCCAATGAGAAAAAACATCGGAATGAGAACAACTTCCCAGAAGAAGTAGAAAAGAAAAAGATCTGATGCGAGAAAGGTTCCATACATACCTGTCTGGAGAAGCATCAACATCATGACAAAAAACTTTTCTTTTTTAAGCTCTACACCTTTAATTGGCCATGTCCCTAGAATAGCAACTGGAGCAACATAAGCAGTCAACATCACCAAAGGTAGACTTAAACCATCAATAGAAACAATATAATTAAGCCCCCACTCAGGCAACCACGACATAAAATGTTGTAATTGAGGAGCAGCACTTGCTCCATCAAAATTAAAATACATAATTGTGGCAAGTACAGCACTCACAATAGTTTGCAGCAGTGTTAGTTTTCGCAAACTGCCTTCAAATGCCGTAGGCGCAAGCATTGCGAGAAGTGCAAAGAGACAAGGAGTAAATATGATCCAGGTCAAAAGAGTTGAAATTGTTTCCATTGCCATTCCTTAAAATAAAACCTTAAAAATAAAAATAACTGCAACCAATAATCCAATCAGCATCATGAGAGCATATGACTGAATGTCACCGGTCTGTAACACTCTTAGCCCTGAGCCAATTTTCTTAATTTGAGCACCAAGACCGTTTACAGCTCCATCCACAATATAACGATCAACAATAGCAGCAGAAAATTCAGATATCTTACGAACAGGTAAAATGATGATCATATCGTACAACTCATCAACATAATACTTATTGGAAAGAATCTTTTCGATTGGATTAAAGGCACTTAACAAATCTTTAACAAAAAGATTTTTCTTAAAAAGAGTTATCCCTGCTAGGAACGATAAAAGAGCGAGGACTGATGATCCAAACATGACAAGCCCTTCATGGAGTGGAATTTTAATTCCAACCAGCGGAAGAGTTTTTGTAGGAACAACTGGGTTCAACCACTGAGACAAGTAGTGCGGCATATGACCAAGATAATCACCTAGTAAGTGTGGGACTCCTAAAAAACCACCTAGGGCTGCCAATCCGGCAAGCACATAGAGTGGAAATGTCATCAGAGCTGGAGATTCATGGAGGTGATGTTCAACATCGTGAGAATATCTTTTTTCACCGTAGAAAGTAAGACTCATCATACGACCAGTATAAAAAGCTGTGAGAACGGCCGTAAGAACTCCTATGATGAAGAGATAAGAGACCCCACCAGGTAGAGCAATCGTTGAGTAGAGGATTTCATCTTTAGAAAAGAAGCCTGAAAAGAAAGGCACACCAGATATAGCGAGGGAACCAATAAGCATCGTCAAATGTGTATGAGGAAGATGCTTTTTAAGAGCACCCATCTTAGTCATATCTTGCTCACCAGAGCAGGCATGAATGACAGATCCTGAACCAAGAAAAAGAAGAGCTTTGAAAAATGCATGAGTCATAAGATGAAAAACGGCCGTTTGGTAAGCCCCTACTCCACAGGCAAGAAACATAAAACCAAGTTGTGAAACCGTCGAATAGGCCAGAACCTTTTTAATATCTGTTTGTGCGATGGCTATAGATCCAGCAAAAAGAGCTGTGATGGCACCAACATGGGCCACAACAGACAATGCGATGGGAGACAGTTCAAAAAGTGGATTGAGTCTGGCTATCATATAAACACCAGCGGTCACCATTGTGGCAGCATGGATAAGGGCAGAAACTGGAGTTGGTCCACTCATCGCATCCGGTAACCAAACATAAAGTGGCATCTGAGCTGACTTACCAGTCGCACCTACAAACAAAGATAAACAAATCAATGTTACTGAGGGCATAATTTTAGCAATAATATCTTGATTTTGAAGAAGCGAATTAATTTCTGTGAGAGAAAGTGTTCCAAGTTCTCTAAAGAGGAGAAACATTCCAATCAAAAAGCCAAGATCACCCACTCTATTAACAATAAAAGCTTTTTTTCCAGCATTGGCCTTTTCAGTTTCTGTGTACCAAAAACCAATCAGTAAATATGAACAAAGTCCAACTCCTTCCCAACCAAAGAAAAGAAGTGGAAGATTATTACCCATAACGAGAAGAAGCATGTTGAAACAGAAAAGATTGAGATAAGAAAAGTAACGACCAACGCATTCTTCATCATGCATGTAACTTGTAGAATACATATGGATCAGAGTTCCAATCCCTGTGATGATAAGAACGAGGATGCCGGAAAGCTTGTCTATTCTCAATTCAAAAGGAATATTAAGCCCACCAAAATTGAACCACTCAAAACAGTTAATGATGATTGAAGGATTATTCCCCCCTGAACCTGAAAGTTTTGCAAATGAAATCAGTGCAAGAATAAAGCTGAAACCTATAAAAGACGTTGCAACCCCTCCAGCGGTATTGGCAGGAGTTTTAGCAAAACCTTTATAGGCAAGTGGCAATACAACTGCATTAATAAAAAAACCAATCAAAGGTGAAATAAGAATGAGTGCTGGCAAGACGGAGTTCATATTTTCCACAAAAATCATCCTTTAAGAGTTGTTGCAGTTTGAGTTTTAATCGAACCAAAGTTTCGATAGAGGTTCACAAGAATTGATAAACCTATGGCAGATTCTGCAGCAGCAATTGTTATAATGAAGAAGACCTGAACCTGGCCCTCAATCATATGGCCAGCTTTCGAGAAAGCGACAAGCGATAGATTGGCAGCATTGAGTAGTAACTCGATCCCCATCAAAATCATAATCGTATCTCTTCTCAAGAGGACAATAAGCATCCCTAAGGTGAAGAGGAAAGCTGCAAGCAATTGAATTAAAATTTCATTTGTCATAATTATCCTTAATCAACTTTTCTTTTTGCTAAAACGACCGCACCTACAATTGCGACAAGTAAGGCCAGAGAGATGACCTCAAATGAAACATAGAATTGCGAAAACAAAGCATGAGAAAGAACTTTGGAATTTCCACCCAGCTGAGCAACGAGCTGCGGAGTAAAGATACCCAAGAGCCTATCTTGTAAGTGAAATTGGAAATGGTTTTTTAAAGAATAGGCAAAAAAACCAAATAAGGTAAAACCGATCGTAATACCAAACATAAACAAAGCAGGCTTCTTTTTAAAATCATTTTCAGAATTACTTAAATTAAGAAGCATGATTGAGAAAATAAAAAGAACCATAATGGCGCCGGCATAAACAACCAGTTGAATCGTCGCGATCATATGTTCGCCAATGAGTCCATAAATACCCGCAGTCATTAACAACACACCCAAGAGGCATAAAGCTGACGTAATTGGGCTTTTTGTAAAAAGCATGGTGAGGGCAAGGACAGCAGAAATCAGGCATAAAATAATTATTGGTAAGCTCATTATTTTTCACTCCTACCATTCATATCACGCTTTAAATGGTCTAAATCATAGATCGCTTCCTCTCTTGAAGAGACGGCCAGCTCATAATTTGTCGACAACTTGATCGCATCTTTAGGACATGCTTCTTCGCAAAATCCACAAAAGCAACAACGTAAAGAGTCGATATCAAAACTGACAGGTTTTTTTTCTTTTTTAACACCGTAAGGATTTTGATCTTCATCTCTCTCATCTGCAACGATATGGATACACTCTGCAGGACAAACGGTTTCGCATAGATAACAGGCGGTACAATTCTCTGTCTTATTCTTATCGACTGAAATGAAGTGCATTCCACGGAAGCGATCTGAATAATCTCTCTTCTTTTCGGGATAGAGAATCGTATCGTGCTTTCTGAACAAGAAGCCTTGTATGAATCTTTTCATAGTAATTTTCATACCAATCAAGATTGCAGGCAAATAAGCTTTTTCTTTTGCAGTATACTTTTTAGAAACGTTGATCGTTGCCATCAAAGTCTCCTTTATGAATTAAAGTAGTAAACTCCGAGAGTTACTACGACGAGGTTAATAATTGAAAGTGGGAACAGTATTTTCCAACCTAAATCCATGAGTTGATCAAAGCGAAAACGTGGAAGAGTCCAGCGAATCCAAACGAACAGAAACATGAAAAAAGCGATTTTAGTGGCAAAACTAATAAATTCGAAGGCTGCTTTAGTATTCTGCATTCCTACAGCTCCAAAAGCAAAATGAGCTGAAATCATCGACACAAGCTCACTCATTCCAGGTAGGAGTCCGTAACCTCCAAAAAATAAAGTCGCCAGAAGACCAGACGCCATAATCATGGCCACATATTCCGCCATGAAGAAAGCAGCGAATTTCATCCCGCCGTACTCAAGGTGATAACCCGCAACAATTTCTGACTCACCTTCGGCCAAGTCAAAGGGAAGTCGATTGGTTTCTGCAAATATTGATATCCAAAAAATAAGTGCACCAATAGGGTTAACAAATGCCCCCCATTTTGGAAGAAAACCTAGGCTGCCTTGTTGCCA
>Ga0315907_10001984_pt1 | contig 26695 bp, 8 predicted proteins | sample LakEriMetagenome_3_FD_203525 | JGI IMG/M metagenome (GOLD analysis project Ga0315907, IMG submission 203525) | Freshwater fungal communities from buoy surface, Lake Erie, Ohio, United States - Buoy 12 MA123 | ecosystem: Environmental > Aquatic > Freshwater > Lake > Lake biofilm | place: USA...
ATTCAGATATTCTCCATATATTAATAAAGTCATGGAGTCTCTGGATAGTGGTAATTCTCCTAATCTTAGGTCTTACATGGATGCATCTATTGATGATTTACAGAATGAGATAAATCAGCCAATAGGTAATGGTGAGCATAGTATCCATAATAGCAGAGTACAACAACTTAGATTGATGTACTCTAGCTGGTATAAGTTATTTGAATTATTGGAAAGTCAAGACACAACAGAATATGAACTACTTCCAAATACCAGCAATTAGTAATTCTTCACTCAGTACATTTAATTACGACCCTTCGTATTATTACAAGGTACATGTAACCAAGGAGCTTGTAGATAGAAAAGAAAGCTCTTCTCTTACCTTTGGTTCATTGGTACATTGCCTTATACTAGAGCCTGAAGAAATACCTAACAGGTATGTAGTATCCACGTTAAATCCAGAGGACAAACCTGCTGGTATGATGCTGGACTTTATTAATGCCCTTCTTCAATTTGATATTGTAGATGATATTAGCATAGATGCAGCTTATGCAAAGTCAGGCTATAAGATCAGTAAAGAGAAGGTGCTTGAGTCATTTAATAAGTCTGCTAATCAACTCTACTACAATGAGATGTTTAACAGCAAAGGCAAAAGCCTTGTTTTAAAGAATGAGTTTGATCTTGCTACACAATGTGCAAACATTGCTATGCATAATCCTCAATGGCCTGAAATCTTAGGTGAGTATACTTGGATTACACACAAAGAACTTGAGATACTGTGGGAAGAAAATGGCCTGCAGTTTAAGTCAAAGCTAGACCATCTTTATATAAGAAGGACTGGTGATACTTTGTTTGTCAAGTACTTTGACTATAAGACAGACAGCCAAAAACCTGTATATAAATACATAGAAACATTTGAGTATTGGAAGACCTACAGACAGATGGCTTTTTATGAGAAAGCTATTAGGCAGTGGGTCAAACAAGAATATGTAGATATTCCTCATGTACACATTGTAATGTACCTTGTACCTATTGATGTGATAAGGTGTAAATCCCTTATCTATAACGTAGATAAAAGTTACATTGAGAAAGGTACTAAGGAAATAAACGAAGACCTCAATAACTTGTTATGGCATATAGAGACAGGTAAGTGGGAATATCCAAGAGCTACATATAAGCAATTGGAAAGTTCTTCTAGTCTGACTTTGTTTGACAAGGAATATTATCTACATTTAGGACTCAATAAGCTGAACATAGCATGAAAGAGTGTATAAAGAAAATAGATGAGTTTCATAAAGCATTCAAGATTCATTCTGAGAGTGTTCCTACTATACCTGATACAGCTACAGTACAGCTCAGGTATAAACTGGCACTAGAAGAACTCCAAGAATTCATGGATGCATGTCAAGTTGAGGATCCAGTAAAGGTATTTGATGCACTTGTAGACCAATTATACATTCTTTTAGGTACTGCTCATGTCTTTGGCATGGCAGATGCATTGGAAGAAGGTTTTAAGGAAGTCCATAGGTCCAACATGACCAAGCTGGATGAGAATGGCAAGCCAGTATATCGTGAAGATGGGAAAGTAATTAAGTCACATCTTTATGAAAAGCCTGACCTTGCTACAGTTTTAGGCGAAATATATTCAGTATAGTAAGTATGAGGAAGACCAGGTTTGAACCAAAAGAAAGGAACAAAGCCTACATCTTTCTTCCTCCTATGCTTGATATAGACCCTGTATTTATGCAATTGCATCTGTTGCTAAATGTATATTTATCTTCAGATGATCTCCCGGATGTAAAGAATTCCATATTCTTACATTATGAGTATCAAGATTTAGAGGGGTCCTTTGCAAGATTAGAAAATAATCTTAAGAAGAACTTGCATTTCAGAGGTATGTATGAACCTGATAAGTACACTACCATATTCTATTTTCATGTCCCCAAACACTGGTTTGATGATTATCTCCTGTTCTTAGATAGTAAGTACAGTAAGATTTCTGAGACATTGAAAAAGAAGATTCTGAGATTCTACAATCTTGGTTCACACTCCCAAGTGTACAAAGTGCTTTACAGAGATATAGAAAGACGTAGAGAGCTAGAAGAAGAATTAGATGTAGAGCTACCAGCTGAAGCAGAGGTAGCAAGTGCATTAGACTTTAGACAAGAGAGCTACACAGAAGCACACAAAATAATCCACTTGAATAAATCCAATAAAGAACTCTGGGAAATTTAAATTAAGTAATGCGGAATATCATAGTACCTGAAAGTGCCCTAGAAACTTCCGATAAATTCAAGCAATGGTTCTCTATGATGTACGCTGAGTTATTTGGCGACCCTTTAGTAATGAAGCTCCAAAGAACGGGCTTTCCTAAAGATCCAGAGAGAGCAACAGCATTGCTTGAAATGATGCTAAAACATGTAAATTTGATATTGTTTGGTGATCCTAACTTACCGTACTTTAAGACAAAAACTAAAAGATTCTCTGGTAGAATATCTGATGTATTAGCTGTAACTGCTCATCTTATCTTAGAGCAGTACGCAATACAGCTTGTAGAGCTAGGGAACCATCTTAGTGTAAACCATGCCACTGTTATTTACTACCGAAAGAAAGTAAATGACAGGCTATGTGTAGACAAGAAGTTTGCATCTGCGTATATAAGAATCCTTCTTAGTATGCAAAGAGCAGGTCTTATTGATACAATAAAGATTGCTCACCCTGAGCTATCCAAGTTGTTAAAAGTACATGGTGGAGTACTTGCTGAACTAAAATAGTGTGTGTGAAAAGAGAAGGAGGCCCGTAAGCCTCCTTTCTCTTTTATTAGTAGCCCTTCTGGCCTCTTATTTTTAGACGTTATCTATTATAAATATTCAACTGTTCTTGAGGCATTAAGGTTCTTTGTACTGAGGCAAGGATAGGCATAGCATCATAAAACTTCTTTTCAATCTTATAATCTCCCTTCTCGTAAATACCAGATTTTCTTTCGTATTGTTCTGAGTAATTAGGCAGCTGGCCAAGAAGTTCAATCATATTTTCTACACTAGTCTGAGCTACTGTAGGGCTTTTAGTAATACGCCACATTTCAGGAGGCCATACGTAGAACATAATATCTCCAGCCATTCTACGTGTAGTCAGCATAAGCATATTAGTAGTCCAAGAATTTTCCTCATCATCATCATTAGCAGCATTACTAATCATTAAGAACACAGTCATAAGTCCAGACCATGCAAGAAGATCAGTATATGCTCTGTACATATTCTGTTTTTCATCTAAAGACATTCCTTGGCCCATCAGCATTTTAAACTGCATGTTCTTTACGTCTGAAGTAATAGCACGAATAAAAGTATTAAAGTATCCTTGATAAATATCTCCTCCTTCTATATCCAAGTATCTACTACTAAATCTACGCTGCATACCAGTATAGATCCACTTTCTGAAAAGCATCATAAGTTTACCATACCATTTTCTTTGGATTGTAGGACTATCAAATTTATTGTAGATACCATGTAGATCTTTATTCATCTTATGCAGTTTTTGCATAAAAGCAAATTGATCTTTCTGTGTCCACTTTATACTAGGTTTTAATTTACCATTTTCATCATAAGCATCCCAAAGACTAATCTCATTACCCTCAGCATTTTTAACTTTAGTAGCCTTCATCATAGCAATCATACCACTTACTTGGATATAATGTTCGCCTGACTTTTGTAAAAAGAATAAGCTCTTAGTACTAAAAGCTCTTCTCAATGCAGAACCTGATACTCTTTCACCAAACTCATCTACAAACTCTCCTTGAATAGCATCGTACAGCATTGCCAGTACTCCTACTTTACTAGTAGGTACACCATTAGCTAAGTCTCCTAATAATCCAGGGATAGCTCCCATGTATGTAGCTTGAGCATCAGCATAATTAGCAATGTTAAAATACTTACCTGCTATAGCTTCTACAGCTGTAGAGTATTGACCAAATAGTGTGTTGTTTATACCAGCACTCAAGTTGATAGCTAAGCTAGTGAGAGCTTGCCAATTTGCAAGTTTTGCTCCTACTTTATTCAAAGAAACATTTCTGCCGATAAGTTCCATACTAGCAGCAATCTCTCTTTCATCATAAATAACTTTATCTAGGAACTCTAGCAATGTTCTGTTTACACGAGTCTCTAAAGGTCTTTTCACACTAATATTATTTGTAATAGCCCGTAAAATGGGAACTCCAGATGCTGTAGTTTCTTGCACTCTTCTAGCATCTATATCAAGTGTAGGATTACCTTGAATCATGTCAGTAAGTAAAGCCACAACAGGTTGTATCTCATTCATCTTTTGATAGTTGTTAGCCATCTGGCTAAACATCAATGTAGACCTTAACAAGTCTTGGCTTAACTCATCAGTAGGCAACATATAATCTGTAAACATAGTAGGTACAAACTTTACAGGAGCCCCTGAAGGAGTTTGTAAACCATAAGCAGAGTCATATGCTGTTACATTTACACTGTCTTTAATATCATTCTTTACATTTTCCCAAGTAAGCTGATTAGCAGCGTATACCTTCTCAGCACCTGTAATTCTTATCTGAGGTAGTAGGCCAAACTTAAGCTGCTTTGTAATAGGGAGCTTATCATTAGCATCAGTATAAGCATTGTACAAGGTCATATAATAAGAATCATTCTTCAGTTTTTCAAACTTAGGATTCTTATACTTTTCATTAGGCCTGATAAACTCTCCTGTATAAAGAATGATTTTACCATTCTTTACAGAATGTACCCTTGAAGGATCAAAAAACTTTAGATTACTAGATCCTCCTGGATATTCTTCTAATACAATCTGTTTAGTATTTAGCTGAAACCATTTATTATACTCTGATATAGACATACTTCTTTTCTTTCTGTCCATAAGTTCTTGAGCATCTACAAGAGTAGTATTTTCTTCATACCATTCTTGTGTCTTTTTAGCAGCAGCCTTTCGAGATTCTAAGTCTATACCTTTAGTAACAGTCTTACCAAAAGTTCTACGGTCCTTTTCAAATTGATCGTATAAATACTCTTGATGAAATGCCTTACGTTTTACATAATCCCACACGTAAATAAGATTACCATTTGCGTCAATAAGAGGTTTTCCATTTTTATCTAGCTTAGGTATCCTTTCATATACTTCTACATCTGTTACATACTCTGCATTAAATGCTGCAGGATTGTCCTTAGGACCACCTTTAGCATTATATTTTTCCATAACAGTATTGTAAAACTCTATGTCTTCTTGCTGTGCTATAAACGCTTGTTCTTTTACAGCAGCTGCTACTAGACCTGTAATAGGGTCTTTACTATTTGCTTGAGCTCCAAAAGTTTCTTCCCAAAAAGATATGTCAGCAGTAGCTGTAAAAAGCATTCTTTTTATAGCATCTTTACTAAGCTTCCATTCAGATTTATTACTAGCTTCAAGCTGTGAATTGACACGTTCTGCTGCATTAGTAAGCCAGTGTGATACAATTTCTTCGTGTACTTTTTTAAAGCTGCGTATCAAATCCCTACGTCTAGCCATTACATTACTAATTATAGCCTGACTAGGATCATTCTTATCAAAGAGCTGTTCCGCACTTTCTAGGATAGTGTATACACTAACAAGGTCTTTAATCTCATTAGTTTCTGTAGCTAGGTAAGCAATTTCTTGCTGAGTCATATTGTCAAGACCTCCTTGGATCTTTTTCAATATGCTTATCATTTTAATTTGTGCTTCAGTAGTATAGTCATTAGCCTCACTAAGCATATCCACTACTACACCAACAGTATAGTTACTCTCCATTTTTTCAATAAGAAAGTTTATACGTTCTACACGAGCTTCATTACCTTTGGTACTGCTGTAAATAGCTTTCTGGATTTTTAAACTATCCAGCAAAGACTTACGAATACCAGTAATAATAGTCTGTTTTTCAGAACCTTTCTTTACCTGAGGTGTAGCGAGAATTTTCTTAGCCTCTTCTACGCTATTCGGGATTTCTTGCCCGTTTCTATAATATACTTCATCAGCAATCTGCTCATTATATTCTGCTACGATTGCTTTATATACAGGATGTGATTTGTTTGGACAAGACATTATTTACACATTTTATTATATTCTTCTACTAATAATTCAAATGACATGCGTGGAGCAAGACTTATTTTTAACCCAGCTTTAGCTTTAGTGGTCTCATCAACTGTAGGATTATTGTATATCTGCATGTAATATTCAGCAAGTTGTTGCCTCATCTGAGCCTCGTTAAGAACTGCTTTATTTTCAGGTGAAGGATTAGCTTTAATAGAAGCAGGTAAAGGTGCAGGATTAAACATAGACATAGAACCAGTCTCACCTGGAATAGTACCTAACTCACTTTGATCGAAAGGTTTTAACAATCCGCCTAATCCTGTTGTAGGCATTTTTACAGCAGACTCTGCAGCTTGTTGGGCTATTTGTAAAGCTTTAAGATCATTTGTTATATCCTCAGATCCTGTAGGTACAGACATAGCAGCATTAGCATCCTCATTTATCTGAGCTGCATTTACTTGTTTAGCTGCAAGCTTTCTTTGTAAGTGCTCAGTAACTCGTTCCTTTTCTTCCTTAGTCATAGAATAAGTTATAAAGTTATCTACATTACTACCAGAATAAGTCACTGGTTCATAGACAGCAGAAGCTCCATTAAAATTACCAAGTTCTGCAGTACCTGTAAGAAAATCAATATTTTCTATAGCTACACCGTTGATACTTTTTAGTCTATATAAAGTTCTGGTTTTTCTAGGACCGTACTTTAAATATAAAGGAAAGGAAGTACTTCTATTACCATCTTTAGTATCTATGGCTCCTAAGTCATCATGCCTAGAATTACGTACTATACGTGCTTCGTCTTCTGTATAACCTCTTATTTTATCTACTACTGGAAAGTGTAATTCATTTGTAGTAGAATCTACAAACGCATATGCAGAAGTACGTTTATTAACAGGTAATGCAAATACTGCACGACTATTGTTAATATCAGTAAAGAACCTATCCATAAAATCTAACATAATCTGTTGCTTAGTAGCACCAAATCTATCATTAAATTTAGTAGGATCCATAGTGTTTAGAGCATCCATAGAAAGCTGGATATTATCAGAGATAATCTTAAACCTATGATTAGGGATGTAGCTTACAAAAGAGTTATTCTTAAACTGCAGACTATTTCTAGCCATCTCATAGAAGAACAACTCGTTTGCTAAAGCTCTACCTTCAGCGCTATGATTAAATAGAGTATCAAAAGCATCCAATACTTTACCAGCAAACTCTTTCTGGTTCCTAGTATTAATGTTGATAGCCATAAAACCTGTAGTCTCTGACTCTTTGTAATTGATTAACTTAAAGAATAAGTTATTACGCATCTCTGGATACGTAGTTACAAAATTATCTATTTTATCCTTTAACGTGTTACCTTTTTCTGCCAGCTCTTTATACAGCAATCCTCCAAAGTCAGGCATAGGGCTAGTCATGTTAGTTGCCCACCATTTTCTAAATGCCAGACTGTTTAAATAACTTTCAAGGTTACGTCTAAAACTTCTAAGAGCTTTTCTACGTACAGCTGTTTGTACCTTACGTATATTGTTATTTACAATAGTCTTTGCTTTTTCTACAAACTCTGTTTTAGATACAAAGACTTTCTTAGCTATGTCTTGCTTCTCAAAGAATTCTGTAAGATTAGCTCTTAAGAGTGGATCATTTTGGATAATAGGTAACAAGTCAAAAGGTACTGTACTTACTCCAGCAGCTGCAGCCTTCTTAGCATCTACTCTTCTTGGGTCTATGTGGGTAAAGTAAAGCTTGTTATCTTGCTTTACTACCTTAATATTCATATCTTCTAAGTTTTGAAGTAGCTGATCATCAGCTGAGAAAGATCTATCATTCTCTGCACCACTAATACCCTTAGTCATTTTAATAAGAGCATTAGTTTTATTCAAGAAGATTTGCTGGTCATTAAGTTTAATATAAGCCATCAGCATTTTGTACTGCGCTTTATAATAATCAATGATAGAAAATCCTGGAATAACTGCACTTTCCAATCTACTATAGTAAGTCTCTTTATTAGAATCTAAAGAATATGCTTTACCTAAAGAACTATATGGTAAGTACTTTGTAAGTTCTTCATAAGTAAGCTCTTCTTGCAGTAAATCATTAAGCTTAACTTCAGGGTCATACTCTTTAATCTTTTGAATTAGCTCTTCTATAAGACCATCCTGTGTAGCTTTGACGCTCTTATCCTGCTCATCCAATGTCTGAATATTATAAGACTTAGTTTGTTTTAATAGTCTTACTACATATTCATTGTTGATTAAAAGGACCATTTGCTTCAAAGGAACACCCTGCTGTACTCCATAACTTACTACACCTAATGTTTCAAGACCTAAGTTAAGTAGCTTGTTAAACAGGTACTTACTGTTATCTGTCATAGAAGAAGTAGCAGTAGACAAAGTATCCATGATACGTACTGTGCCTCCTTCTTTTGATTTAGTCTCAGAAGCTTTAAACTTATCTTTAACAATACCAGCAGTAGTCAGTCCATCTATTTTTACACCTTCTCCAATTAATGGTAATCCGAATTTAGAGAAAGTAGCATACTGTTGAGTAGCATTTACTGCTGCACCAATAGCAATAGAGCCTGCTTTATTTGCACTGAAAGCTTTAATCAATCCGCTTATAGAAAAAGTAACTTTCTTTTTACCATAGTCTAAGCCATCCTTTTGATAACCTAACAACTGCATTATTTCTGGTAATACTTCATCTTTAATCTGACGAAGGGTAGCTGGAGTTAGACCAATCTCTTTTCTAATATGCTCATTTGTAAGAAGGGCTGTTTTATAATCAAGCAGCTCATTATTTAAAGCACCTATATTAGCAGGCTTTTCTTTATTGAAAGCTTCTTCTGTTGTAGGCATATCCAGTTCTTGCATAGCATACTTTACAAACCGCTCTTCAATTTGCTCTACAAGCTTTGTAATAGGCTCTAGCTCTTTTCTAACTGCCTTTATGTCTTCTAAAATTTCTTTCTCAGCAGCCCTACCAGTAAGTATAGGTAATACAGAATCTTCAGGATTATCCAGGTAATCTAGAATTTCTTGTCTTTCTTTATACCTTTCTCTAAGCTCAGTTTTCTTTTGCTTCTCTAGCTTCTTAGCCTCTTTAAAAGTTTGAGCTAAGGAAGAATTAGATTTCTTTTCTGCTTTTACAATACTAGCTACAAAAGGATTATTCTTTGTGTGCCATAATACATATTGCTGGAAAGCACTGTCTTCTGTATTACCATAAGCCATGAACTTAGGTCTTCCATTTGCATCTTTCTTTACATAATGATCCACTCTATGAATATAGAATGAGTCAATATCAAAGTCAGATCCTGTAAGAATGATAAGCTCTTTAGGGAAGATTGCATTAGAACCCATCTCAGCAGGAAGAATGTCTACAATCTTTAAGGCCATAGCAGAATGCTTATCCTGTGTAGGAATTCTCACACCTAACATATAAGCAATTTCTTCGGGAATTTCATCACCAGGTCTAAGACCAAACTGCTCTGCAAAATGGAATGGTAAGATAATTTCTGCATAGCGTCCTATAATATTACCTGCAGCATCATACCTAGGTTGATCAAATGCTAACTCTCTAGTACCATATTCAGCCGTCTCGTATTTATCAGGGTCTGCTAAGTATTGCCTATTAGTAATTATTTTACCAGTGCTTTTATCAAAGATTATATTATGTCCAAAGCCTGATTGTAATGTAGTCTTGTAGCCAGCAATCTTTTGACTAAAAATCTTATTAAAGTGAGCATTAAACATCTCCTCAAACTTACTGACTACATCTGGTAAGTTGATATTATAAATAGGAGTACCACTAGGAGTAGTCTCTAAAATACTTAGCAACTTGTCAGAAGCTCCTGATTGTTCAAGAGTCTCTTTAAAAATAGAAACAAGCCTTTTAAGCTTAGGAGTTACAACTCCTTGCTTTACTTCTGATATAAAACTCTTAGTAAACTTTGCAAACTCTGTGACACGCATTCCTAAAACTTGGGAATACATTTCATTGATTTGCCCTATAGTCATTTTCTTACCATTAGGTAAAATCACTTCTACTGAAGGGTCTTGCTCTACTGATAAAACTTTTAAAAGCTGTGTAGGATCTTTTATGTTTAGTTTGTTACTAGGATTTTCTTGCTGTAACCTAAAGTAGTCCCTGTTTATAACTTGAATCTCTTCTTTATAAATGTTAGGTAAGCTGTTATCTTTATTAAGCATAACAGGGTTTTTGATCATCTTCTTACTCATAGAAGGAGGACCCATTAAATGGATTTTAGTAGGACCATCTTCCATTTTAGAACGCATGTCATGTAACCACTCTTTACCTTTCTGCGCTACCCAAGTATCAATACTATAAGACTTACCGTCTTTAGTAGTATAAGTAACTTTCTTACGACGAGAGGTCTGTGACTTTTGTAGAGGTGCTATAGATAACTTAAGGTACACATTACCATCATAATAAACCATCTTAAGAGAGTTCATCATGATTTGGTTCTCTGCTAAATACCTTTGATCACCTGCAGTTATTTCTTTACCTTCTGCAATCTTATCGTAAATTGTATGACCTCTTTCAGTCATTCTTCCTAATGAAGAATAAATCTCACGGAACAGCTCTGTAGATCCATAGCCTTGTGCATCAGCTACTGCAATCTTACCGTCCTTTAAAGCTTTCTTAAGTTGGTCCTCAGTCAGCTCATTCTTAAGCTCAAGAAACTCTTCACTAAATTCTGTACTGTTTTTCTTATATACAGGAACTATTTTAGTTGGTCCTAATGCATAAGCATCACTCTTAATCTCATCAAAATCAGGAGTAATGTATGTAGCAAAATTAAAGCTAGTTTTCTTTACACCTCTGAATGTAACTAATGAAGTATTTCTACCAGAAGCATTCCTACCTTTATCACGCTTAAACTTATCAATAAAATCTTTTAAGGTAAGCGCAGGATCTCCTTCTAACATTTGGTTAGCTGCTAAATTATTCAGCATGTTAGACAAGTAAGTCTGCTTGATGTTAGTCCTAAGATTATCTGTTACAAAAAGCTGATTAGGATTATCCTTTTCAAATGTATTAGAATAACCTGCAGGTAGCAAGATGTTTTGTAAAGCCCCGTTAGGACCTTTTCTTAAAATACCTAGCTCTACAAGTTCATCAATATGATCATCTATTTCTTGTTCTAACCAAGCATTTAGACCTGTCTTAAGTTCTTCTTTAAAGCTTGATAAATCTTGAGCTTCAATCATCTCTTCCATCTTAGCTTGAGCCATATCACCATAGATGCTTTCAAGAATTACTTGATTGTCAGCCCAGAACTTAGCAGCTCTGTGTTTATCTACAGGACCATAGTTGTAGTTAAGAATTCTAACACCGTTAAACTTACCATTTTGGTAACTCTTAATCCTTCTGTGTTCACGTTCTAACTCTTTATACAATGACTCTAAATAAGAATCATTAATAGTCCCAGTCTCTGGATCTACAGCATTGATAATCTCTAAAGATACTGTGTCTGCTGTATTACCAGACTCCATTACAGTAAGAAGAACTGGGCGTTTAGAAATTACTTTTCCATTAGCATAAACTGTCTCTTTAGTTGATGCATATAAAATGTACTGCAGCAAAGCAAACTCTCGGTCTGTCATACGTCCATATGTCACACCTTCAGTTACACGAGCTTCTATGTTTATCTTATTTTCTTTTGTGTCTGCTTTATAGTCAATAGATCTTTCACGTAAACCATCAATACGAGTTACTTTAAGAGTGCTTCTAATAGCATCCCAATTCTTAGAAGTAAGCAAGTAATTGTCTAGTAGATACTCAAACATAGGATCTTGCTCAGCCTTCTTTTGAAGTTCTTCATAAGTCCAATCTTCAGAAGTAGCAATTTCAAACATTTTCCTGATAGTGAAAGTATCAGTTTGCAAGCCGTAAATCATCTTACCCTCTGCGTTTATAAACGTAGAAGGTTCTACTGATTCATCAAAAATAGCATTATCTCTAGCTATGTCTTTAGCTCTAGTTACAGCTCCTTTAATACCAGCATCTTTCTTTTCTTCTCGTCTAAAAGGATTAGCCTTGTCCATTTCATAAGACAAAGCTTGTAAATGCTCAAGAGTCTGAGTAAAATCAGTACCTAACTTATAAAGGTTTAGCCTACTCAATTGTCTTTCTGACTTTACCTGGAGATTAGGATTAGCTAGTAAAAGGTATTTAATGTACCCTACAGATAAATCTAAACCTGCTATCCTAGCCTGGCTTTTAATTTTTAGAGCTTTATCTACTAACTCTTGTTCTGTAAATGAAACAACGTCTTCTGATAAAAGAGTAATTACATTTTGAATAGCAGTCTTCTTAGCAGTTTTATCATTAGGAGACATATCGTAGTTATTAGCCCAAGACTCTACTTGGACTGTATCTACGTCTCTTACATTTGATTTAATAGGCTCTATTAATGAGCCTCTAGGATCATCTTTTTTCTTATTAGGTCCTGCAGGATCTACAGAAGCAAAGTAATAATCTACATTCCAAAGGTTAAAAGCTGTAGCAACCATTTGTACCTCAGCTTCATCCTTCAGTTTTACTCCACTAAGATCTGCTTTACCTGTAACAGGGTCACGTTTAATACCCACAGACTCAAAGAATCTTGCAATAAACTGGCTCATTTCACCTGGAGTATCCAGTTGATCAGCCATAATATCCAATACTTTGTTCTTATCTGCTTGGTTAGCAGTTATCTTAGATAGGCCATTATATACCTTTTTAGGATCAACTGCTACTCTAACTGGTATACCTTCAAACTCTTCAATGTTAGTACCTAAGTACTGATTTAGAGTAACCTCATATACAGTAAGAGCAATCTTCTTTTTTAGTTTTTTAGATAAGCTACCAAAGCCTCCTATCTGTTCCTGATTTTTATCATAGTTTCTTTCAGGACTATCATCAGAAAACTCAGTATCTGTTACATCTAAAGTAGTCTCATCTACATTATACTTGTTTAGAGTCTTCATTACTTCAGACGCTAACTCTTCAATAGATGCTTGGTTAGTGTACAAGTATATGAGATCTTGATACCTTTTAATACCTGCTACATCTTTAGATGCAAGAAGAGTTTGAGCAACAGAACTTTGAGGATTAAACTTCAACCCTTCTTTTTCTATTACTTTTAGGATAACCTCTTCTACATTATCATTATCATAAGCTCCAGTTTCATCAGCAGCAGTTTTATTCAGCTGTTCTTCTATAATATCCAGTACTAAAGAAGCAATTTTATTTACTTCTACTGTCTGTGTAGCACTATCTAAATACCTGTGATTGCCTGTAGTAGGATCAGTATGAAGGAATATATTGTTATACGCAGGAGCATGACCATAAGCTGAAGTATCAAACCTATTGTTTACTTTAACTGCATTCTTGAACTTACCTTTTTCAATCTGTGCAAATAAAGTATCTAGTTCACTAGTCTGTGTAAAACGGAATAAGTTCTTGATCTTTTCAAACAATCTTTGTAAGAAAGTCTTCTTACCTTTATTGTTCATATAATCCTTGAACTTTTCAGCCATGTACTCTTCAAGGATAAGCATGTCTACTACTTCAGGTAAAAGTGTAGCAGCCTCTGGTGTAAGTTTTAAGTACTCCTGCTTATGCTTTACATAGCTTTTACCTTCTTTAGCTAACTGCTCACGAAGCTCTTTTTTAGCTATAGCATAGTAATTATTCTGCTCTGTGTTAGTAAGCATAGTTCTAAACACAGCGTGGAACGCCTCATGGTACTCAGTACCTACAGTAGCTGCAGCAAAAAGCTTAATTATGTTATTATTAAAATAGCCAAGGGTAGTTACACCATTAATAATATTAGCTTCTAATGCATCAAGTTCTTCTGCTGTAATCCAGCTAGGAAGGATCTTACGTAGATTAGCAAAAGCTGTAGCAAGATTAATACGTTCTTCTTCTGTTAATGTGCTACGCTCTACTCTTGAAAAAGCAGCAGGAGGTCCTGGTCTACTTGATTGTGTATTGTCAAATTGTACAGGAATATCTCCAGCTGTATTATCTGGACTAAACTGTGTACCTGTAGGAATAGGCGTAGAAGTAATAGTATTTAAAACACCTGTTAAATTAGTTTGAGGTCCTGTAGCACTATCAATAGGGTTTACTCCTGGACTAGATTGTGCTTTTTGAGCAGCAATAAGAGCCTCTAAATCTCTTTTAGCTTGCTCAATCTCTTCAGTAGAACTAGTTCCTTTAGCTGCTGACTGAACAGGAGCAGCAGTAACAGTAGTTGCTAACTTAGTACGTACTGCCTCTATATCAGAAGCTTTAGCTTGGTAGATTAAAACTTCTCTTGGGGTAAGCTGTACACCTTGCTTAATCTTACTAGCTATTGAGTTAATAATACTATCATTTACATTACCTGTATTTATAAACTCATTATATGCAGCATCTCCAATAACTTCTTTTACCACATTACCTGTCACAACAGCAGGAGCTGTTGGTTTTAAAGCAGTTAGTTCTGCATCATATTTAGCATTAATAACATCTTCTACGTTTATATCTAAAATAGAAGTATCTCCACCAAGTACAGTAACTGAAGCAGGTATTTTAAGCTCAGTTCCCAAGTAATCAAGTGTAAGATTACCATTAGAAAATCCAATAGGCATTCTTTCCCATCCTAATACATCTGTTAAATACTCTCTAAATTTTTTAAGTAGATCTTTTTCATTACCTCTAACTTTAATATAATTAGAAGGAGGAATAGTTTTTAATTGTTCTAAATCTGCTTTTATATTTCTTTCTATCTCTGCTTTCTTATTAGCAACAGGAGCAGGTTGAGTAGCTGCAGGAGGAGGTGAGCCTGCAGGTTTATAATCAGGAATAAGCACTGCTTCATTGAACCTGAATATAAGCTTCTGGTCTGAATTTTTAGGCTCTGTAGTAGAAGCAAGTTTAGATTCTAGATCTTGCACACTACTTAAAGATTGGGTACTGGTACTTGGATTAGTCTTAAATGCATTTACAGTAAGAGCTGTAGTACCTACAAGTGGACCTCCTGCTCTAGATAGAACAGCACGTCTATTTTCAAACTCTTCAATTAATTGATCGAATGTTCCTACCATACCTTCTATGTTCAAGAACATGGTAGTTTTATCTTCATTAAGTTGCCACCTTACTCCTTGGATAGTGCCTTCTTGAGGCTTATTTTTAAAGAAGGTAGGTGAACTAATACTTAATGAATACCCAGCTTTTCTTTCTTTACCTTGCTTGTCTTTACTCTTATAGTTAGGTAAAATCTTTAATCTAAAGTCTGAAGCATAAGAACCATTATCACCAAATGCTATGAACAACTTATTATTTATAGCATCGCTGATAGCCTTTCTTCCTTCTTTAGTACCAGGATCAGCTCCTGGAACAAGAGCTTCATTAAGTTGTTTCATCAACTCTACTCCATCTGTAAAAGAAGTAGAAGGAGTTAAAGCGGTCCATCTATAAGATACACCATTAATTTTAATAGGACCTCCAGGTTGTTCTACTAAAGCCCAGTATCTTGAGTAAGCACGGGTTTCAGTTTTAATCCTGTGTAGATCTTTAAATGCATCTACAAGCTCAGGCTTTACTACTCTTTGTCCAAGAGTTCCTTCAGGAGCACCTGCAGGAATTTCTACAGAGTAAGCATCTGTTTGACTTGTATTGTATGTGTTTATTTTCTCATTTTGAGAAAGATCAGTCTCTTCTTTACGAGCAGTATCTACAATTAAACTTTTACCTGCAGCATTTCTATATAAAGTAAATTCAGAAAGGGGTACAAAGTCTTGACCTACTTGTACATATTTAAACCTACCAGTAGTCAAGTGAGGTACTACTAATCCTAGCAACTCAGCATTACTGACTGTACCAAAATTACCACCTTTTAAAAACTTATCTGATGTTACATAATCATGAAAAGCTTTTGCTGCACTGTATGCTTTTTTAAACTCAGCTAAAGGATACTCAGGGTTATTACCAAAGTAAGACTGGTACTGCTGTTGAGTCATAGTCTCAATAGGAATAGGAGCACCTGTAACTTTATCTATGAATGTATCATAGAAAGTTATAAACCCTAAAGGCTTTCCTTTAAAAGTTACTACAAGACTAAACTCTGAAGCTTGCTTAGCTAACTTAGGATGCTCAGTTCCTTTTTCTGCAGAACCAAAAGGTATCCTACGTTTCTCTTGAAACCTGTCTACATCTAGAGCAAGGTAATCATAGAAATTTTCAGTAGCTAGAAGTTCTTCAAACAACGCAGGATCCTCAGTCCTAGTGACAACCTCTTGGAATTCTCTAGGTCCTTTGAACATGCTTTGGAAAAAAGCATCTAGAGTACTTACAGCTTCTTGCTCCTTAGCTTGACTTACTTGTGCAGAAAGTTTGTCTAGATCACGTTGAAACTTCTCTTCATTAATAGGAAACCCTAAAGCTCTAGCTTCTGCAATAACCTTAGCTTTTTCTGCAGCAGTATTAGCATTCCTATACTTAGTCTGCAAATCTTTTAAAATACTTTGCTTCTCTTCTCTAAACTTAATCTCTTCATTAAGAGCAGAAGCATACTCAAGTTTAGTTGCATACTCAGGACTTTGAGGGTCAAGATTTGACAGCTCTTTTTGAGTTTCATTGTAAAGATCTACTAAATCTTGATCTTCAATTTTAGCAATATCTAATTCCTCTCCTCCAGGAGTAACTGTAGGTTTAGACCTATCTTGAGTACCTACATTATTAATAATCTCTGCAGCTTCTTGCTCTGTTGTAACAAGTGGGCCTTCTTTAGCAGCATCTCTTTTGGCCTTTTCATTAGACATAATAGACTTAAGCATTTCCTTTTGGAAATTCCTAGTAGCACCTCTAGCTTTAGGATTTCTTAAATCATTTATGTAAGAAATTACTTGTTCTCTTTTTTCAGCTAACTTATTTAAATCTGCAAGAGTTTCAAGTATTTCATCAGAGACTAAAGGGTACTTATCAGTTAATTGCTGTACAGCATTATTATATTCTTTTCTGTACTCATCTAATAGCAAATCTCTGTATTCTTGGTAATCAATTCTTTCTGTAGGAGTAGCCTTTAATCCAAGAACCTTCTCAAGCTTTTTATTATAATCTTCAGCAGCCTTATCATACTCTTCATAACGCTCTTCCATGTTTTCACTGGTAAGCATTTTATGAGCAAGTATCATTCTCTTACGAGCTGAATCTAATTCAGCAGAACCTGTAAGTTGGGTAAGGGCTTTACCCATAGAAGTTTCCCTTTCTTCTATATTATCAAGTGTAAAAGATGCCTCATATAAAGCATTCTTTAACCATTGATTTTCTGCAATCTGTTCAGGAGTACCTTGAGAGAGTCCATACATGCGCTGGATATTCTCATGCATCTTTTCAAATCTATTGATCCTGGTTAAGATTTTATCTATTGCTGCATTCTTATCTCCAAGTTTAGTTTCTTCAAATCCAAAAAATTGTGCAGCATCTGTATCAGGAGCTTGTTTAAGGCTTTCTAATCTAGCCTTTAGAATATCTGTCTGGTCAGTTTCAATATAAGCCTGTACATATTTACCAAGCGCAAAAGATTCTTTATTATTAGCTTCAAATAAATCTTTATTCTTCTTAGCTTCTTCTGATGCATTTAGTGCATTGTTAGCTAATAAGAAATTAGCCATTTTAGACCCACCTGTAACAAACTCTGGGTCACTCATTTGGACTTCAATACGTTTCTTAGTATTTGCTTCACGAGCAATACGTTCAGACTTAGCACCTTTTAAACCAAAAGGTCCACCCACAATACCACCAATAAGAATAGACTGAAGACCTTCTTTGCTACTTAAAGATTCATCTATACCTTCGGCCATACCTCCAACTACTGCTTCTAACCAATCTTGTTTTCCAAGCACATAGTTATTTACAAATTGTTGAGAAGCTATGTTAGATGCAAACTGCCCACCTTCTTGTAAAGCTTCAGGAAAAGCACCTTTCAAGAAAGCTTCTCCACCATTTACTAAGGCACGTCTAGAGTTATCTAGAGTAGCATCTTTAAGGATTAATTTACCAGCATCATCTACTGTTCTAGTAATCCTGTTATATTCTCTAATAGAAGCTTTAGTACCAGGGTTAATAAATCTACCTAACAATATCATGTCTGTAGGACCTGTAATTGCTAGATTCATTATGTAGTTACTATTAGCCGCATCTTTAGCTAAACTCTGTATCTCTTCATCTGTCTTTCCTATAAAGGCAGGATCTCCAGCTTCTCTTAATCTTTCAGCTTGTAAAATATATCCTTCATAAGTCTCTCTAGATTCTAAAGCAGACTCTCCATGCGCCATAACCATACCTATACCAAACTGCTTAGCCATAGGTAAAGTCTCTTTAAATAGTTGGCTTGCTGTAACGCCTTTTTGTAAAACTTGTTCTGCAGAAGCTGCATCAGAAATAAGTCTTCCTGAAGCTGCAGCTTTACTTAAACCAAATAATTTTCCTAAGCCATAACCTGCAGCTAAAGAACCTATAGTATACCCTGCTCCATTAAATACTTTATCAAACCAAAAATTTGCAGAACCTGCAGTACCTGGAAGAGCACCTTGATACCAAGCTGCATCTTTTTCAGCTTGACTGTAATAAAAAGGAGCTACTTCTCTAGTCCAGTCTGTAAGAGGAGTTATAATATTATCAGTAAAATCATTCTTCCATATCTTCTCACTATCTTGATTTATAGCCGCTGCTGTAATACCATACGCAAATCCTACTGTAGCTTCTAATGCACCAGTAGTAGCACTAGATGCCATACCTGCTAAACCATTACCAAACTTATCTAACGAAGATTGTCTTCCAGCTCTAAGCTCTTCAATATCCATATTAGGTAATAACCCTTTATCATATTGAGAAGGCTCAGAATAAATACTTACGCTAGGTATAGCTAGGTTCTCATAATACCTCTTAAGAGCTGGATTGTCAGGAGAGATATTATTTATAATAGGAGGTCTAGACATCTTATTGATTTTGGAATAATTTACTTAAAATGATGTTTCTTAAAGGTTCAGATTGTGAGTACAAAGTAAGTACTGAAGTCCTTAAGTCTGCAGGAGTAGTATTTTCAAACTGGAAAACTTCTCCATTTTCTCTAATAATTCTAAAACTAAGTTTAGGATTAGCTTTAGAGTCTGCGGATAATACAGCTGGAGCTATAATAATATTAGCCTCATCCATAAACTTGATAGGCATCTTCATACTATTTGCAGACAATACCATATTCTCAATTAAAGGGCCTATATAAGTACTAAAGTCTTGTTTAAGCTCAGCATCATTTTTACCTACATATAAAGTTTGCGTTGTACCATCTTTACTTTTTACTAAAACAGATTCAGGAATAGCAAAGCTATATTTCTGAGCTCCTGGAATGTTTAAAGGTACAGTATTATCAGAACTTAAAGTTCCTTGAGCAGCTATAACTTCCCAACCTTCATCTCTTAATTGAGTACCAGGGATTACATTTTTAGTTTTAGGACTGTAGAATGTATAATTTTCCATTTGTACATTATACATATCCCCTATTTGTTTGGCCTTAGTAGCATTTTTATAACCATTTACTACAGAAGAAACCTTGACATTTTTACGTTTAGCAATATTATCATTAATAATTTTCCAATCATTGCTAGTTAAATTATTTATAGGAGTGCTTGCAAGTGTAGGAATTTCACTTTTTACATAGTTAACTACTTCTCTATCATAAACAGGAAGAGCATCATAAATTTGCTGAGAGCTTCTGTCTACTTTAATACGTTTAGGAACTTCTATTGTTTGACCTGTCTCATCTACTACTTCATAATCTACTTCTCCAGTCATTGTAGTATAAGGAAGAGACGCATTTTGAATGTTCTTTAAAACATTATCTATATCATTAGCTTCTTGTTGATAGCTCATAGCTAAAGGAGCAGTTGCAGCTTCTTCTTCTTTCTTGCGTTGGTCTGCAGCATATTGGTCATACACATAGTCATAATCATATTTCTCATATGATTCTCGTTGAGCTAAGTTTTGACCTATACCTGCATAAAAATCATGTAGAGCAGCTGCAGGTCCTGTTAAAGTTTCATATACAATATTACCTTGTTTGTCTTTACCTTTTGCAACTTGTTTTGTATAGCTAGGATCAACAGAACTTGCTACTAACTTATTTACAGTTCTTAACTCAGGTATGTTTAATCCCATAGAATATACACCTTTTGCTACTTCATCAAAGGATACAAACTCTTTTGTACCATGTACTAAATAACCTGTATAAGCACCAGTCTTAGGATCATAATAAGGAGTTAATCCCATAGGATATTTAGTAGCCTTCCATTTAGAAGTTGCTTCATCTAGTATTTTAAATACTTCAGGTAATTTAGGCATAGCACCTAAACTAAGATTTGTGGTAAGACCTTTTTCATCCCTACCATGACCACCCATTGCAGCGTATTGTTCAAGAGGTTGTGCAATTGCAGCTTTGTATACAAAGTCATCTAGCCCTGAAAATTTACCATCCATAGAGCTCTTTTTATAATCTTCTTGAGCTTGTTCTAAAGCTACAGCTTTTTGATGCATTTGTCCTAAATCTCCATAGGTAGCATCTTGCATAAACTTAGATTTAACTTGTCTAAGTCCTGACATCATAGCTGCAGGATTTCCTCTAGTCTCATCATATAAAGTAGATACCATATTCCTATAAAGATTAAGACGTTCATCTCTTTTAGGAGTATCTATATCTTTGATAGCTTTTAGCTTACTAAACTCTGCCTCAAGATCTGTATATAATTTATCAGCTTCTTCTTCTTTCTTAGCTCTTTTCTCATACCCATATGCTAATGCCTCAAAAGGTAATGGTGCGATTTTTACATCTAGCCATTTAGTCCACGGTGATATTGCCATGTCTTATAGTATTATTTAAATTTCCTAATTGCTCTCATTCTATTTAATGCAGGTATAGAAGTATCTGGTGTAAACTTAAACTGTCCTATATCACCTGTAGTTCTATTACCTCCAGCTGTGTAACTGTTAATATCTATATCAGATAAACCAGGTACAGTAGTGTTAGTAGAAGGAGGATAAGCCATACGCAAAGCATCCATCATTTGTTTGTTCTGCCAGAGTTGACCTGCACCTTGACCGATATTTTCTAAACCTTTTCCTATTCCTGCTACTTTATTTTCTCTAGCTTGTTGAGCAAGATAATCACGATTCATACGCATCTGCATGTTAGATTGCTGAATAGCTTTATTCAATCTATCAGTTTCCATGCGACCCATTCTATTTCTATTCTCAAGAGCTTCTTCATACGCAGCTAAGTTTTGTTGATATGTATTAGTACCAGATTGTAAAGCAGCTAAAGCATTAGAGCCTCCAATCTGACGTGCATTATATTTATTAGCCATATAAGCACCAAGCATACCTTTACGTCCAGCTTCTCCAGTCATATCTTGCCACTTCGTATCAGCAGGAGTTTCATAGCTACCAGGCTTCCAAGCTTTCTCAAAGATACCACGACCTAAGTTATAAGCAGCAGGTAAGAACTGAGCAGCCATTAAGTACTTATCCATCTGACTAGTACCCATGCCAGCACCTGTAGATTTATTAGCAGTTGTACCAGCTGTACTAGCATCGGCACTTTCATCTAAACCAGCACCAGTCAATCTACTGTAGAAAGCAGGATAAGTACCCTCTCCACGAAGAGGTTTGTTTACATTTTTATAAGCATCACTTACTTCTGAAGCACCCATAAGTTGATACTGAGGTTCAGCTATACTAAGAGGATTTACAGCCGCACCTATTGAATTAAGAGTACGCATTGGAGCCATAGGCATAGAGTCTTGAAACCCTTGTAAATAAGAATTTATACCTGGCATAGGATTAGTCATAGGACCATAACCATCACTATTAAAATCGTAGTAAGGGTTTAATCTAACTCCAGCTCCTCCGTCATATCTAGGAACCATACCACCTCTAGCATACATACGCTTAATTGCTCCACCATATTTAGCTACTATACGATTCATTGCTGCACCAGCTTTTTGTTCTTCAAGTGCAGCTATTTGTGCATCTTTAGCTTCTTTTTGAGCTTTCTCTCTTTCTATTGCATTAAACTTTGAAGCTAAAGCTATAAGATCACGGTTATTATAATCTTTTAGCATTGATTCAGTTTTGGCTTTAGTTCCTATAAATTGACTATTACCTACATTCCACATACTTTCTCCTCTTTCTACATTTATATCTCCACTTTTTGTAGGTACAGTACCTGAAGGATCTATACCTATTTCAGGATGAGGAGCCATACCACCAGAAGCATATTTAGTTTTAGGTTTAGCATTAAGCCATTGATTGTATTTATCTTTTAAAGACATTGGTTCTTTTTCAGGCATACCACCCATAGCAAAGATAGGCATTTGTAAACCTTCTGGGTAGTTTATTGCACCTCCCATAGCCATACCCATGTTAGAATGATTCTTCATACTTATTACATGAGATAAGTCTCCTATTTTAGTAGTACCTCCCATACCATAAGCATCTACCATACCGCCATACTCTTTCTTCTCAGCAGCACGAATCTTTCTTTCTTGCTTCAGCATTTCTTTGGTAGGCTTACGTCCAGATCCTTTGTTAGCTCTAATGTTATCCCAAAGACCACGCTTAGAGTAAGAACCATCTTTACGCTTAATCATACCTCCACGACCATAGTCTTCCATCATTGCATATCCACCCATCTCATACATCTCAGGAGTAGGCATACCCATAAGTTGATATACATCTACTACACCACCTTGTTCGTAGTTAGCAATGTAATTAGATGCTTCGTCTGGACTCATGTGGGACTCAAGTCTAGAGCGTAAAATACTTTCAGGAAGTTTACCACCTTCAGCATACATATCTACTTCACCACCATCTTCTTTCTTACGGGCTTTGGCCATCTTACGAAAAGTCTTGGCTAAAGCATAACGCTTAGTACCAGGACGACAAGAAGGTCCACCAAAGTTAGAACCTGTACATACTCCTTCTGTACCACGCTTTTTAATAGAAGCAGTGGCTTTTTGTATCCACCCACCTTTCTTATATTCTTCTACCATTCCACCCATAGCCATTTCAAATGCTTCTTGAGTAGGATATTGTTGATAGAACTCTTGTTCAGAGAGTCCAGTCATTTCAAGTATTTCTTGTTTAGTCATGTTATTTAAGATTATCTAGCCAGCCGCCAGAAGATTTTTTGTTATCAATCAAACCACCTTGTTTATGAAACCTTACTATATGGTCATATCCTCCTAAATTATTTTTAACCTTTCCTATACGTTTCATATTTAATCCTGTACCAACAACTTCTCGTTCTTTAGCAGTAGCATCAGAAAAAGCCCTTCCAAATTTTTCAATAGTTTCACGTCTTCTTATATCTTTAGGATCTACTCTATTTACCATTTCTAAAATAGTTTCTTCTGGTAAATCTTCATATACCTGTTTTATAAAAAGAGGGTGCGCTTCTTTAAGAGATCTATTAGGTACTACAATTCTGTCTGTATCAGCTATATTTTGCATTGTACCTCCAACACCTGCAGAAAAAGAAGTAGGCCTATTACCTAAATTAAATAAATTATTTTCAAAGTTTAAAAATTCTTTTACATCAGGTCTTACTCTTCTAGTAAGAATAACTTTAGAAGAAGGCTCTTTTAAAGAAGCTGTTGCTATTATGTTATGCATAGCTCTTCTATTCTTTTTAACTGTAGAAGTTAAATCGTGTTTCTTTAACATACTATTAAACCCAGTATAAGGAGTGCTCCCAGCTGCATAGTCAGCCATAATTGCTTTTTCTTGTGGTGTAAGAACTCTATTATTTTGAAGCTCTTTAAACATTCTTTCAGATTCTTCTTGAGTTAGATTAACTGCGGGACTTTTCCAAGCAATTGGTAAAGAAGATTCTCCTGTAGCAATTTCATTATATAAACTTTTTACTCCTTTACTAAAATCAGTTATACCTGTTGTAGCTTCACTAGCTACATTTTTACCATATTGTCCAAGTGCTTTAGCTAATGGTTGGCCAGCTTTAAACCCGCCAAAGAAAGCCATAGCTAGTGGATCATCTAGTACACTATTACCTGCACCAGGTTCTTGTATACCTTTCTTGTAGTCTTCTACAGAATATTTACTTTGATCTTTAGCTATAACTTTTTCACGCCTCTCTTTCTCTCTAGATGCAGGAGTAGATATGACTCTACCTGTAGTAGTAGTAACGGGTTGATTAGCTTTAGCTAAACCAGATTGTACAGTAGCAGGATTAAGATAAGGTTTAGTTATATCTACATCTCCTCCTTCTTCATAAGAATCTAACCATCCTCCATTAGCTTTTTTCTGAGGAGCTCTATAACCCATCTTTAATAACTGCTCTTCAGTGTATACTGGAGGTACTTGAGGTACATTACTAAACTCTCCTCTAGTATCCATGTATTGAGTAGGTAATGGATTACTTTCAGGTACATTTACTTTCTGAGGCATAGCTTCTATATTATCAGAAGGTAAGCCTCGCATGGGTAATAACTCTTCTAATATTATTTTTTGTATAGGTTTTTTATATAAATCAATAGCTGATGCACCCCACTTATGCAGCATATACTCTCTACCAGTAGGTTTGATATTTTTATTAATCTTATTAGGATTATTTACATATATTTTTTCTTCTTTAACCTCTCTTTTTTCAAATGGACTAAGTTGTTCAAATGACGCATTACCATATAATCCTTCTGGATGCCCATGTTCATCTTTACCCCAAGAGCGATCACTATCAAAGTTATATGCAGAATTAAATAAAGCTAGGCTATCACTATAAGCTTTTTTTCTCCTAGCAAATTCTTTAGGATCAGAAGTTACATAAGGAGGCACATCTCCACCATCTGCAAAAGTACGAGTAGTAGGAGTTACTTTAGGTTGTCTAGCCTTGCCTTTATATTTATAAGGATTCTTTTCTCCTCCAAAATTAAACTGAGCTCCTACACCAAAAGTATTACTTAAAGGATCATAAGAACCTTGTACAAAAGTATCTCTACCAAAATCTAATCCTGCTGAAATAGGAAGTCTTGTTCCATAAGGATCTTTTATAACCTCTGCAGACATATAAGGATCAAACTCATAATTCTTAGGTAATCCTGTATACGCAGCTTTTACTTTAGCTTTACTAAATATGTTACCTGCAAAAGTAGGAGCAACTCTTTCTTCAGTTATTAATCCAGAGGGATCAGTAATATAATTAGAGTAACCTCTATTTACTCCTCCTGACAGACCTACTGATGCAGAAGGATTAAACATAACATTGCCTACTTTAATATGAGGTGATACTCCTAATTGTCCAGCAAGCATAGCACTACGTTGAGCACCAAATCCTCCTTGAGCTGAAAGAGAAGGGTTTAGTTTACCTCCAAAATAACCTGAGATATTACCTCCCATCAATGGAAGTTCAGGAGCATTTTTTTGATAAAACGCACTAACACCTCCTGTAATAGTAGGCTTAACTTCTTTTACTTCTACATCTACATCTCCACCATTTCTAAAAGACCCCATTCCTTGAGGTTGAAACATATTCATCATGCCCATTATGTCTCCACTCTGAAACATGTTAAGACCTTTTCCTACTTTACCAGCTTGACCTGCATATTTACCTATATCTGTTGCATTGAATTTAGCCATCTGACCAGTATTATTCATACCACCCATAAAGCCAGAACCCATTTGAGCTAAGTTTAATCCTAAACCTCCCCATTTTTTTAAATCTTCTGAAGCATTAGGACTATATTGAAGAATATCATTTGTTCCTTCAGCTCCTTGTCCTATAGCTCCAGCTACATTACCTGATGCTATACCTCCAGCTATAGCTCCTCCAATCTTACCTGCACCGTGCAATCTTTTTAATCTTTGTCCTGCCTTATCATCATAAGTAGTATTAGCTGCTTGTGATAATGCATCATGAGCCATATCAGTAAGAGAGTCTGTCATTCCTCCTGTTACTGTATCAAGAGTTCCTTCTAAAGCACCAAATGCAAACTCCCCAGCTTGACGTAAAAATCCTCCAGATTTATACATAGGTACATAACCACCATAAGCCATACGTGTAGTATCAGGTGCATGTAACCTCATAGGTCCTTTGTAAGGACTGTACCCTTGAAGTACAGGAGGAGATGAAGGACTGTAAGGATCCGTAGGTCCTGTTATTTTAATCTCAGGATATGGTACTTGAGTACCAGGAGATTGTGCACGTTGAGGTGTTATCCTTTGAGTAGTAGTACGAGTAGGAGTACCAGCTACCCAAGTAGGTGTAGTCTGCTTAGTCCATACAGTAGCTCCATGTGCATATGCAGGAATCTCAGGAGTAGCATCTACAATCTTACCATCAGGTAAAGTAGATTTAGGAGTACCCATTTGATAATTAGTTAAGGTCTTATCAGGATAAGCCATAAACTTATTACCAAACTCATATGCAGTAGTATCAGGAATTTTCTGATCTTCTATTGAACCTCCATCTTCTTTTTTAGGGTAGTACTTTAACTGATTCTTTCCAAAATATCCTCCAAAGTCAAATCCTAAATTGTATCCTGTACTTACAGCTGGGTTTAAAAGATACCCGTATAAATGTTCTTTC
>Ga0315907_10001986_pt1 | contig 26677 bp, 26 predicted proteins | sample LakEriMetagenome_3_FD_203525 | JGI IMG/M metagenome (GOLD analysis project Ga0315907, IMG submission 203525) | Freshwater fungal communities from buoy surface, Lake Erie, Ohio, United States - Buoy 12 MA123 | ecosystem: Environmental > Aquatic > Freshwater > Lake > Lake biofilm | place: USA...
TTGCCACACCGCGCCTTGCAGCCCCGTGGCGCGGGCCGAACACGATGTGCAGCAATGGCGACAACACTTGGCCGAACACTTGCCCGGGGGGCGCGGCGCCTTGCTGGCCACGGGCACCCAGCAGCGGCGCTTGGTGGTGATGTGGCAGCCGCCCCAACGCAACGAGTCCACGGCCTGCCCGGCCCCTTGGCCCAGCGATTTCAGCTGCCTGAGCTTGGAGGTCTGGGTGTGAAGGCCGAACGTGGCACCAGCTTGCTCGAGCTCTTGGTGGCCCAAGCCTTGGGGCTGCTGCTGATGGCTGGCGTGCTCAAGTCCTTGACCGACGGGCTGGACCAACAACGCCAACTCGAAGACCGCCTACAGCTGCGCGAGTCGGCCCAACTCGTCTCGCTTGTGTTACAGCACAGCCTGGCCGCCAGCGGCTTTGTCGATTGGAGCGATCGCGCTTGGGCCCCCGGCGATGCGCCCACGCCGTGGGAGGCGTCGCGCGTCTTGCCCGGTGGCGCGGCCCTGTTCGCCTGCCCGGGCGACATGCAAGGCAGTGCAGCACAACACGCCAGCGCCTCGCCAAGCCAGCGGCCGCGCTGCGGCACACAGCGCCACCTGCGCCACAGCTTACAAGTCGTGCGGCAAGGCACGACCACCTCCTCGCCACAAGCCCCCGGGCACACCCGCCTCAACGCACAAGACGGCAAAGACTGCCTGCAACAAAACAGCCCCGGGCCTTGGGTCGTGAACCGGCTCTACACCAGCGTGGGCAACCTGGGCTCGCAGCTGCTGTGCGCGGGCTCAGGCAACCACAGCGGTCAGGCCTTGGTCGCCGGGGTCGAAGAGTGGGTGTTTCGGTTTCTGGTGCGCCAGCCCAACGGCCTAACGCAGTGGCTGGGCACGGCGGACATGGGGCCCGCCGACGCACCGCAGTGGCAGCGCGTGGTGCGCCTGGAGGTGTGCTGGGTCTTGAGCAGCAGCGAAACCGGGCGCGGTGGCAGCACCGCCAACCGTGCCCAAAACCCCCGGCCCACCTGCCAGCGCGGCCCCGATGGCCAGTGGTTGCCCGGCGTGGCGCGTGGTGCCAACGACCGCCGCCTGTGGCAACGCCACACGCACACCCTGGCCTTGCTCAACGCACACGGCCCCACCGAATGAACACCTCACAACACGAACAAGGCTGGGTGTTGCCCCTAGCGCTGCTGGGGCTGGCGGTGGTCAGCGGCTTGGCCGCAGGCGCTTGGCGTCACGCCCAGCACGGCGCGCAAGGCTTGGGCCACGCCCTGCAACACGAGCGTAGCCGCCAACAAGCGCACGCCCAACTGCAGGCCAGCGAGTCGGCTTGGCGACAAGGCCTGAACGTGCCCCAGGCGGGTGAGACGATCAGCCTGGCGAGCACCGACCTGGGCGGTCCCGCCCCGGCTTGGCAGTTGCAGCGTTTCACCGCCACCGGCGTGCACGGCGACAGCCGCGTAGTCTTGCAAAGCACCTGGGTGCAGGCCTTGGACGAACACGGCCAGGTTCGCCCGGACACACCGCCCCAACGCCTGTCTTGGCATGAGGTCTGGCCATGAAGCGCCAGCGTGGCTTCAGCCTGATCGAGGTGCTGCTGGTGCTGGCCATCGTGGGCCTGCTGAGCCAAGTGGCGCTGCCCCGTTACGACGCCCATGTGCAGCGCGTGCACCGCACCCAAGTGCAACACCAGCTCTTGGTCTTGAGCCAAGGTCTGGCGCAGCAGCACAGCCTCTCGGGCAGTTTTGCGCGCAGCCCCCAAGCCAGCCAAGACGACATCCACGACGCCTGGCTGCGCGCACAGGGCCTGGACCGCTGGCCCGCCCAAGCCAGCGAGGCCGCGCAGCGCTACCGCATCCGTTTTTTGGACGGCGCCCCGCAAGCGCAGCAACACACCCTGCTCGCCGAACCCATGGGCGCCCAAAGCAGCGACGGGTGTGGCGTCTTGATGCTCGACCAGCGTCAGGTGCGCGGCGCCGGCGGAGTGCTCGACAGCCGCGCCGAACTCACCCGGCGCTGCTGGTCGCGCTGAGTGCGCTATAAACCCACGCATGCACCTGCCGCACCTGCACACCGCCCAAGCCCTGGCCACACAAGCGCTGACCCTGTCCAACCCCAACCCGCGCGTGGGTTGTGTGCTGAGCGACGCCAGTGGGCGCGTCGTGGGCCAAGGCCACACCCAAGCCGTGGGCGGGCCGCACGCCGAGGTGATGGCGCTGCGCGACGCACAAGCCCAGGGGCACGATGTGCGCGGCGGCACCGCTTACGTCACCTTGGAGCCCTGTTCACACCAAGGCCGCACACCGCCTTGTTGTGATGCTTTGGTGGCCGCAGGCTTGGCCCAGGTCGTCATATCGACCTTGGACCCCAACCCCTTGGTTGCCGGACAAGGTGCCGATCGCTTGCGTGCCGCGGGCCTGCGCGTGCACGTCATGACCGCCCACAGCCCCGAATCCAGGGCCTCACGCGAACTCAACATTGGGTTTTTCAGCCGCATGGTGCGGGGCCGTCCTTGGGTGCGCCTGAAGATGGCCGCCTCGCTCGACGGCATCAGCGCCTTGCCCAACGGCGTGAGCCAATGGATCACCGGCGAGGCCGCCCGCGCCGATGGGCATGCGTGGCGCGCCCGCGCCTGTGCCGTGCTCACCGGTGTGGGCACCGTGCGCAGCGACAACCCCACGCTGGACGTGCGCGCCCTGACCACCACCCGCCAACCGCACCTGTATGTGGTCGACAGCCGGTTCGAGACTCCCACCAGCGCCGCCTTGCTCCAGCCCTTGGCCAGCGGCCAAGCCCGCGCCGTTCACATCGTGGGCACCGAAGGCCACGCTCAAGGCCAGCCCGAACGGCTCGCGGCGCTGCAAGCCGCGGGCGCCAAAACCTGGGCACTGAAAGCCGACAACACCCAAGCCAAGGTGGACTTAGGCGAACTGATGGCGCATTTGGGTCGCAGCGGCGTCAACGAATTGCACGTTGAGGCCGGCCATGGCCTCAACGCCTCTTTGTTTCGCGGTGGCTGGGTCGACGAATGCCTTATTTACCTGGCCCCGCAGCTGCTTGGCCAGGGCGCGGGCATGGCCAGCTTGGGGCCACTCAACGCGCTCAGCGAAGGGGTGGCGCTGTCGTTTGACGTGGTCGATCGGGTGGGGCCGGACCTGCGCGTGATCGCCCGGGTGGGCGAACACCACAATTTCTTGCACCTGGATTGACCCCGGTGCGGGAAAGCCCCGCCAAACCTGCGAAAATACCGGCATGTTTACCGGAATCATCACCGGCGTGGGGCGCATCGCCGCCCTTGACGCTTTGGGCAGCTCATCGCATCACGGCAAGCGTCTTCGCATCGAGACGCCCAACGGCTACCTCGACGACGTCGCTTTGGGCGACAGCATCGCGCTCAATGGCGCTTGCATGACCGTCACTACCTTGGCCCCAGGCGGCACCCACTTTACCGTCGACGTCTCGGCCGAGTCGCTCGACAAAACCTGCGGCCTGGACCGAACCGGCGCCATCAACCTCGAAAAAGCCTTACGCGCCCACGACCGTTTGGGCGGGCACATCGTCTCGGGCCACGTCGATGGCGTGGGCAGGGTCAGCCGCTTTGAGCAAGTCGGCGAGAGCTGGCTGCTGTGCGTCATGGCCCCCACCGCCCTGGCCAAGTACCTGGCCTACAAAGGCTCCATCACCATCAACGGCGTGAGCCTGACCGTCAACCAGGTGCGCGACAGCGCCGAGGGTTGCGAAGTCAGCATCAACCTGATCCCGCACACCGTGCAAAACACCGCACTGGGCAGCCTGCAAATGGGCAGCCCCGTCAACCTTGAAATCGACACCGTGGCCCGCTACGTTGAGCGCATGCTCAGCGCGGGCCTCAACCTGAAAGACGCGGCATGAACGCCACAGCAACCCCCGTGGGCATTTCGCCCGTTGAAGACATCGTCGCCGAGATGAAGGCTGGCCGCATGGTCATCCTCGTGGACGAAGAAGACCGCGAAAACGAAGGCGACTTGGTCTTGGCCTCGGACCACGTCACCCCCGAAGCCATCAACTTCATGGCGCGTTTTGGCCGTGGCCTGATTTGCCTCACGCTCACCCGCGAGCGCTGCGAATTTTTGAAACTCCCGCCCATGGCCGTGCGCAACGGCACGGTCTACAGCACCGCCTTCACGGTCTCCATCGAAGCGGCTGAGGGCGTGACCACCGGCATCTCCGCCGCCGACCGCGCGCGCACCGTGCAAGTGGCCGTGGCCAAAAACAGCCAGCCCAACGATTTGGTTCAACCCGGCCACGTGTTTCCACTGCAAGCGGTGGATGGCGGCGTGCTCATGCGCGCCGGTCACACCGAAGCCGGCTGCGATCTCGCCGCCATGGCCGGTTGCTCCGCCTCGTCCGTCATTTGCGAGATCATGAAAGACGATGGCACCATGGCCCGATTGCCGGACCTGCAGCTGTTCGCGGCCGAACACGGCCTGAAGATCGGCACCATCGCCGACCTCATCGAGTACCGCAGCCGAACCGAGTCTCTGGTCAAGAAAATTGCCACCCGTACGCTGAGCACCACCCAAGGCGTGTTCACGGCCAACGCCTACCAAGACGCCACCAGCGGCGGCGTGCACTTGGCGCTCATCAAAGGCAGCTGGAAGCCCGACCACGCGGTGCTGGCCCGGGTGCACGAACCGCTATCCGTACTGGATGCACTCGAAACCCGGCGACTCATGCACTCTTGGCCGCTGGACACGGCACTGGCACGCATCGAACAAGAAGGCGCCGGTGTGGTGGTTTTGCTCAATTGTGGAGAAAGCGCTCAACAGCTCTTGGCGCAATTTGACGGCACCGCCCGCTCGGCCCACGCGCCCGAGCGCGGCCGCATGGACCTGCGCAGCTACGGCGTGGGCGCGCAAATTTTGCGCGACTGCGGCGTGGTCAAAATGCGCTTGATGGGCACCCCACGCCGCATGCCCAGCATGACCGGCTATGGCTTGGAAATCACGGGCTACCTCAGCACCGACGCCTGATTCACTTTTTACGAACGGAACACCACCATGTTTGGCGCCCAAAAAGGCAACGCATCCCACACCGACGGCAGCCAGCTGCGCATCGGTATCGTGCAAGCCCGCTTCAACGAAGACATCACCAACGCTTTGTTTGCGGCCTGCCACAGCGAACTCTTGGCCTTGGGCGTGATGGCCAAAAACATCGAGCATGTCACCGTGCCCGGCGCGCTGGAAGTGCCGCTGGCCCTACAAGCCATGGCCGAGCGCGACGACTTCGACGCCCTCATCGCCTTGGGCTGCATCATCCGCGGCGAGACCTACCACTTCGAGCTCGTGGCCAACGAATCGGGCGCGGGCGTGACCCGCATCGGCTTGGACCACCACCTGCCGATCGCCAACGCCATCCTGACCACCGAGAACCTGGCGCAGGCCGTGGCTCGCCAAACCGACAAAGGTCGCGATGCGGCTCGAGTGGCCGTTGAAATGGCCCACATCCTCGACGACCTGAACTGAGCCATGACCGCTGCACCCGTCACCAAAAACCCGCGCAAGGCCGCCGACAAATCCGCCCGCACCCGCGCGCGCGAATTCGCCCTGCAAGCGCTCTACCAACACATGGTGGGCCGCAACCCGGCCCAAGACATCGACACCTTCACCCGCGACCTGGCAGGCTTTCACAAGGCCGACAGTGTTCACTTCGACGCCTTGCTGCACGGCTGCATCGCGCAGGCCGACGAGCTCGATGCGCTCATCAAACCCCTGCTGGACCGCCCCCTGAACGAGCTCTCACCCATCGAGCGTGGGGTGTTGTGGATCGGCTGTTATGAGTTCCAACACTGCCCCGACGTCCCGTGGCGCGTGGTGATCAACGAAGCCATCGAACTGGCCAAATCCTTCGGCGGCACCGACGGCCACAAATACGTCAACGGTGTCTTGCACCAACTCGCCGAACGCCTGCGTCCGCTGGAAGTTCAGGCCAACGCCCGAGCATGAAGCTCTCGCAGCGCGCTCAGCGGGTGGCTCCGTTCTACGTGATGGAGCTGGCCAAAGCCGTCAGCGACATGCAAGCCCGCGCCCGTCCCGGCGACGCGCCGATGATCGCCCTGAACATCGGTGAGCCCGACTTCACCGCGCCGCCCTTGGTGCAAGCTGCGGCGCAGCGGGCCATTGAACAAGGCCTGACCCAATACACCCCGGCCACCGGCCTGCCGGCCTTGCGTGAAGCCCTCAGCCGCTGGTACGCCACGCGTTGGGGCGTGGCCGTGGACCCAGCGCGCATCATCGTCACCGCCGGTGCGTCGGCCGCGCTGCAACTGGCCTGTTTGGCCTTGATCGACGAGGGCGACGAAATCCTCATGCCCGACCCGAGTTACCCTTGTAACCGCCAATTCGTGCAAGCCGCGGGCGGCCAACCGGTGCTGCTGCCCTGCGGTCCCGAACAACGCTTCCAACTGAACACCGACAACGTCACCGCCGCTTGGGGCCCCGCCACGCGTGGCGTGCTGCTGGCCTCGCCGTCCAACCCCACGGGCACCTCGATCGACCGTGAGACCTTGCACGGCATCGCGCAAGCCGTGCACGAACGCGGCGGCGTGACCATCGTCGACGAGATCTACTTGGGCCTGAGCTTTGACGAACGCTTTGGCCAGAGCGCACTGGCCCTGCCCGACGGCTTGGGCGAAGGCGTCATCAGCGTCAACAGTTTCTCGAAGTACTTCAACATGACCGGTTGGCGCTTGGGCTGGTTGGTCGTGCCGCCCGCCTTGGTCGGGCCCATCGAGCGCTTGGCGCAAAACCTCTTCATTTGCGCCAGCACAGTGGCACAGCACGCGGCCTTGGCCTGCTTTGAGCCCGAGAGCCTGTCCATTTATGAAGCCCGCCGCGCCGAATTCAAAGCGCGTCGCGACTACTTCATCCCCGAACTGCAGCGCCTGGGCCTGCACGTGCCGGTCATGCCCGACGGCGCGTTCTACGCTTGGGCCGATGTCAGCGATTGGTGCGAGCGCTGGGGCCTTCCCCCCGCCCACGTGAACGGGCGCGTCAACGAGACCGGCGGGAGCTGGGCCTTGGCCCAAGCCCTCTTGACGAAGTGCGCCTTGGCCACCACCCCTGGGCGCGACTTTGGTGTGCACGACCCCGGGCGCTACCTGCGCTTTTCCACCGCCAACGCCCTGGAGCAACTCAAAACCACGGTTGAGCGACTGGAGCAAGCCCGATGAGCGAGCGCGCGTTTCATTGGCCCGTGCGCGTTTACTGGGAAGACACCGACGCCGGCGGCATTGTTTTCTACGCCAACTACCTCAAATTTTTTGAACGCGCCCGAACCGAATGGCTACGCCACCTAGGGGTGAATCAACACACCTTGCGCGAAACCACCGGCGGCATGTTCGTGGTCACCTCCAGCCAATTGAACTATTTGCGCCCGGCCCGTCTCGATGACATGTTGAGCGTGAGCGCGGAGCTCACCGACGTATCCCGCGCCTCCATGACCATCACGCAAACCGCACACCGCATGGAGGAGGCCAACGGCCCCGTCCAATTGTGTGTTGGTACGATTGGCATTGCGTGGGTCAACGCCCTGACCCTGCGCCCTGAGCGCATTCCCCCGCACGTGGTGTCGGTCCTGCAAGACCGGCATTGATGGATTTTTAACCCAACCGACACACGCCACCCATGACACACGATTTCTCCATCGTTGCACTGATGCTCAACGCCAGCTGGGTCGTCCAAGCCGTTGTGCTGCTGCTCATCTCGGTCTCCATCATCAGCTGGGCCGCCATCTTTCGAAAAATCATGGCCTTGCGCCGCGTGAACCAAGACGACGAAACCTTTGAGCGCGAATTTTGGTCGGGCGCCACCCTGAACGACCTCTACAGCGCTGCCAACCAACGCGGTCGCGACAGCGGCCCCATGGAGCGCATTTTTGCGGGTGGTATGCGCGAATTTGCCAAGCTGCGCGAGCGCCGCATCAGCGACCCTTCAGCTCTGTTGGACGGTGCTCGCCGCGCCATGCGAGCCGGCTTGCAGCGCGAACTCGACGCACTGGAAGTGAACCTGTCCTTCTTGGGCTCGGTCGGCTCGGTCTCGCCCTATGTGGGCCTGTTCGGCACCGTCTGGGGCATCATGCACGCCTTCACTGGCTTGGCCTCCATGGCCCAAGTGACCTTGGCCACTGTGGCGCCTGGCATTGCCGAAGCCTTGGTGGCCACCGCCATCGGCCTGTTCGCTGCCATTCCTGCGGTGTTGGCCTACAACCGCTTTTCGCACGACATCGACCGCATCGCCAATCGATTGGAAACCTTCACCGAAGAGTTCTCCAACATCTTGCAGCGCAACGTGGGCGCCTCTGCCCCAACCAACGCGCCTGCGGCTCGCTGAAACATGGCCAGCATTCAACCCCGCGGCCGTGGCCGCCGAACCATCAACGAGATCAACATGGTGCCGTTCATCGACGTCATGTTGGTCTTGCTCATCATCTTCATGGTCACGGCGCCCCTGATTTCGCCGAGCCAAATCAACCTGCCCAGCGTAGGCCAAGCCGCTCAACAGCCCGAGCGGTTTGTGCACGTGGTCATCGACGGCGACAGCCAGGTGCGCGTGAGCGAAGGCCGCGGCAAAAGCGACACACCCGCCGTGACACTCGACCAAGTGGCCCAGCGCGTGCAAGCGCTGCAAGCCGGTGGCGATGTCGGCCAACAAGGCAACGCAGCCAACGTGCCCGTGGTCATCAGCGCCGACAAAACCGTGAAATACGAAACCGTCATTGGCGTCATGGACCGATTGCAACGCGCTGGCGTGGCCCGCGTGGGCCTGTCCGTGCAAATCGCCCCCTGAACATCGCCTGCGCATGAAACGTCAAAGCCCCTACCCACTGCCCGAGCCTGGCGGCTCTTGGGGCTTGCCAACGGCGCTGGCATTGTTGGTCCATGCATTGCTCGTGGTCGCGCTGACGTGGGGCGTGTCTTGGAAGCAAACACCTGAACCGGTGCTCGACGCCGAACTCTGGTCCGCCTTGCCCCAAGTGGCTGCGCCCGCAGTGGTGGAGCCGCCAACCGAAGCTCCCACAGATCCCAAGCCCGAACCCGAAGCGCCTGAACCCGAGCCAGAGCCAGAGCCCAAGCCCGCTCCACCGCCACCACCGCCACCCCCACCACCAGCGGCCAAAGCACCAAGCCCGGCCAAGCCGGACATCGTGGCTCAGAAAAAAGCACAAGACGAGCGAAAGGCCAAAGAGCAAGCGGCCAAGGACAAAGCCGCTAAAGACAAGGCCGCAAAAGACCTGCAAGCCAAGAAAAAGCTGGCTGAAGACAAAGCCAAAAAAGACAAGCTTGAAAAAGAAAAAGCCACCAAGGAAAAAGCGGCCAAAGAGAAGGCCGAGAAAGCCGCCAAAGCCGAGGCCGAAGCTGACGCCAAGCGCCGCGAAGCGCAGCGCAAAGATCAAATTGACCGCATGCTGGGCCAAGCCGGTGGCAGCGGCAACTCAGCGGGCAACGCGGCAGCCGACAGCGGGCCATCGGCCAGCTACGCCGGGCGTGTGGCTGCGCGCATCAAACCCAATGTGGTGTTGGCCGACCCCGTGGTGGGCAACCCCCGGGCCGAGGTCGAGGTGCGCGCCGATGCCGACGGCAAAATTCTCTCCCGCCGCTTGGTCAAGAGCAGTGGCAACGCCGCTTGGGATCAGGCGGTGCTGCGCGCCATCGACCGCACCGGCACCCTGCCCCGCGACACCGATGGCCGCGTGCCCTCTGCGCTCATCATTGATCTGCGCCCACAAGACTGACGCTTCACGACAAGGGTCAGTCGAAGACGATTTCGGCTTGACGGCCGTGGGCTTGGGCCATCCAGCTGGCCAAGGCCGCATCGGTGGGGAAGAACAAAGCACGGTCGTCCAAGGCCACATCACATTGCGCGCCGTGGCGTTGCAGGCGCAGGCGCACGGGCATGCCGCGCACGAGTTCGCCTTGCTCGGTGTGTTCGCGGCGCGGGGGAAATTCGCGCACGAGTTGGGCGATGTTGGGGTTGGTGCCGTTGACCGTCACGCGCAGGTATTTGCCGAAGCGGCAACGTGCGGCAGCCAAGTCCCAGACCTGTTGGATTTTCAAGCGCAGGCCACCCGAGAATCGATCTGGCTGGGCCACGGCTTGCACGATCACCAGCTCGTCGTCTTTGAGCGTGTTGCGGTGCTGGTTCATGAGCGCTTCGTCGGCGCTGACTTCGAGCACAGCGGTTTTGTCGTCGAGCTTGAAGAGCGCAAGCTTGCCGCGTTGGCCGTTGATGACACGCATGTCGGTGACGATGCCGGCCAGGATGACCGGGTCGCGGCTTTCTTTGACGGCCTCCAGCGGGGTTTTGGCGATGCGGCGGATTTCGCGTTCGACTTCGTCGAACAGGTGGCCTGAGAAGTAAAAACCCATGGCCGTTTTTTCGTGCGTCAGGCGTTCTTTGACGCCCCACGGCAGGGTGGCCACGAGGTCGGGCTCTTGGGTGCTGGAGCCGTGGTCGTCATCGCCCATGGCGTCGAACAGACCGCCTTGGTCGGCGTTGGCCGCGCAGGCGCTGGCGTATTCAAAGGCGCGCTCGACCGAGACCAGGAGTTCGGCGCGGTTGAGGTGAATCGAGTCAAAGCCACCGGCTTTGATGAGGGCCTCGACCGTGCGCTTGTTCAGGCGCTGGCGGTCGACGCGGCGGCAGAAGTCGAACAAGCTCTTGAAGGGGCCGACTTCAGCGCCGTTGGGGCCATCGCCGCGCCCTTCGCGGGCGGCGACGATGGCGTCGATGGCCTGTTGGCCGGAGCCTTTGATCGCGCCCAAACCGTAGCGGATAGACCGGTCGGTGATCGGCTCGAAGCGGTGCGAGCCGCGGTTGACGTCTGGCGGCTCGAAGGTGAGGCCCATTTTGATGGCGTCTTCGTGCAAGACCTTGAGCTTGTCGGTGTCGTCCATCTCCACGGTCATGTTGGCGCAGAAGAACTCGGCCGTGTAGTGCACCTTGAGCCAGCCTGTGTGGTAGGCCAAGAGCGAGTAGGCGGCGGCGTGCGACTTGTTGAAACCATAGCCAGCGAACTTCTCCATCAAGTCAAAGACCTCATCGGCCTTTTCTTCGTTGATGCCGTTTTTGGCCGCACCAGCTCGGAAGATGGCGCGGTGTTCGGCCATTTCTTCGGCCTTCTTCTTGCCCATGGCGCGGCGCAGCATATCGGCGCCGCCGAGCGAGTAGCCGCCCAGGACCTGCGCGGTCTGCATCACCTGCTCTTGGTAGACCATGATGCCGTAGGTTTCCGACAAAACCGACTCCACCAGCGGGTGGGGGTACAAGACAGGCTCGCGACCGTGTTTGCGCGCCACGAAGGTGGGGATCAGGTCCATGGGGCCCGGGCGGTACAAGGCGTTCAAGGCGATCAGGTCTTCCAAGCGGCTGGGCTTGGCATCTTTAAGCATGCCCTGCATGCCGCGGCTTTCAAACTGGAACACCGACTCCGTTTGGCCGCGCGAGAACAGCGCGTAGACCTTGGGGTCGTCCAACGGGATGTTGTCGAAGTTGAAATCGGCTTGGCCTGCATGGCGCTGCACGATGAATTCGCGCGCGATCTCAAGAATCGTGAGCGTGGCCAGGCCCAAGAAGTCGAACTTGACCAAGCCGATGGCTTCGACGTCGTCTTTGTCGTACTGGCTCACGGCCGAGTCGCTACCGGGCTGCATGTAGAGCGGGCAGAAGTCGGTGAGCTTGCCCGGTGCGATCAACACGCCACCGGCGTGCATGCCGACGTTGCGCGTCATGCCTTCGAGCTTTTGCGCTAGTTCGATGAGGGTCTTCACGTCCTCTTCTTGCTCGATGCGCTGCGCCAAGATGGGTTCCATCTCGATGGCGTAGTTGTTTTTGTCGCCCTCGACTTTCGGGCTGGGCGGGTATTGCAGCGTGACGCTCATGCCTGGTTTGTTGGGGATGAGTTTGGAGATGCCGTCGCAGAAGGTGTAGGACAGGTCGAGCACGCGGCCCACGTCGCGGATGGCGGCGCGCGCGGCCATGGTGCCGAAAGTGGCGATCTGGCTCACCGCGGTGCGGCCGTATTTGTTTTTGACGTAGTCAATCACGCGGTCGCAGTTGGTCTGGCAAAAGTCGATGTCGAAGTCGGGCATCGAGACGCGTTCGGGGTTCAAGAAGCGCTCGAACAGCAGGTTGTATTGCAATGGGTCGAGGTCGGTGATCTTGAGCGCATAAGCCACCAGCGAGCCCGCACCGGAGCCGCGACCGGGGCCGACGGGGCAACCGTTGTTCTTGGCCCATTGGATGAAGTCACCCACGATCAAGAAGTAACCGGGGAATCCCATGTTGAGGATGGTCAGCAGCTCAAACTCCAGACGCTCGACGTAGCGCGGGCGCTGCGCTTCGCGCTGGGCCTCGTCGGGGTAGAGGTGCAGCAAACGATCGTTGAGGCCTTCGTGCGAGACGTGTCGGAAGTAGTCCTCCACCGACATCACCACGCCGTTGACGGGCGGTATAGGGAAGTTGGGCAGTTGCGGCTTGCCCAAAGTGAGCTTGATGCTGCAGCGCTTGGCGATTTCCAAGGTGTTGGCGATGGCCGAGGGGATGTCGGCGAACAGGGCCTGCATCTGCTCACTGCTTTTGAAGTATTGCTCGCGGGTGAAGCGGCGCACGCGGCGGTTGTTGCTCAGGATGTCGCCGTCCGAGATGCACACGCGGGCTTCGTGCGACTCGTAGTCGTCCGGCTCGGTGAACTGCACCGGGTGTGTGGCGACCACAGGCAAGCCCAACCGGGCGGCCAGCGGGATGGTGGCTTTGATGTGGCGCTCGTCGTCGGGGCGCCCGGCGCGCTGAATTTCCAGATAAAAGCGGTGCGTGAACACGCTGGCGATTTGCAGCGCCGCGTCGGTGGCGCGTTGGGGCTGTTCGGCCAAGAGCGCTTGGCCCACGGGGCCGCTGTGCGCGCCCGACAGCAGGATCAGGCCGCTGTTGAGCTCCTGCAACCAGACCCATTTGACAACCGCCGTGTCGCGGTGAACGTTGGTCGTCCAAGCTCGGGCCAAGATTTCACACAGGTTGAGGTAGCCGGCCCAGTCTTGCACCAGCAGCAACACGCGCGGCACGGGCGGGGCTTGCACGCCGGGGCCGGGTATGGGGGTATCTTCGTCACCCAAGCCATGGAGCAACACCTCAACACCCAAGATGGGCTTGACGCCTTCGCCCCGAGCGGCCTTGTAGAACTTGACCGCGCCAAACAGGTTGTTCAGGTCGGTGATGGCCAAGGCGGGCTGGCCGTCTTTGGCCGCCACAGCCACCGTATCGTCGATGCGGTTGGTGCCGTCAACGACGGAGAATTCGGTGTGCAGGCGCAGGTGGACAAACATATCGACCCATTTTAATGGGGGCTCAGCGTTTGAGGATGTGCAGCACTTCGGAGCGGAATTCTCGGCTGTACAAAATGCCCACCACCAGCAGCGTGGCCAGCACCATGGACAAGGGCGAAATGAACCAAGCCAGCGCGGCAAATGAGAAATAGTAGGCGCGCAGGCCATCGTTGAAGGTCTCGGCGGCCGCCCCCACCATGGCCGCGGCGCGCTCGGCATGCACCTGAGCGTCTTCCTGCCCCGACTCAAACGCCTCGGGCGGCGGCATGGCACCGATCACCAGCGCCACGAAGGTGTACAAGCGCATGCACCAAGAAAAGCGGAAGAATGCGTACACAAAAATACCCACCAAGACCAAGATCTTGAACTCAAAGACGATGAGCGTGGTGGTTTGTGCAAAGGGAATCTCGCTCATCAACTCCGTGGCCTTGTCGGTCGTGCCCAAGAGCGCGAACAAGCCACCGATGACCAGGATGGACGTGGACGAAAAAAACGATGGCGTGTGCGACAGCGTTTGGGTGATCAGCCCGTCGATCATGCGCGGGTCGCGCGCCGTGGCTTGCATCATCCAGTAGGTGCGGTAGCGGTTGGTCGTCCCAATCAAAGACGGCCGCCGTCCACCCCAAAACTTGGCAAACCACGCATAACCCACCCACAAAGCAAAAAAGCAGACCAGCGCCAGCCAGTCTGCCCAAGGAACGAGGTTGATCAGTTTCATAGCGTCATGTTAACGCGCCACTTCGTTCAACCGCGCAGCTTCTTCGCGACTTGCGCCACGCGTTGGCCGTACTGGCGGGCGGTGTCAAGATCGCCTTCGGGGATGTCGGCTGCTGGGCTGGTGGGGCCGACTTGGGCCATCAGGCCGGAGTTGGAGCCGATGCGGTTGATGGTGCCGTCGTTCAGTGCGGGTTGGCCGACCCAGATCATGCCGTGTTGCATGGACAGGGTGATGAAGTATTGGATGGTGGAGAGCTTGTCACCGCTGGGGCTGGCCGAGATGGTGAAGCCGGCGGCAACTTTGTCTTTCCAGGTGCTGGAGAACCAGCGCTTGGACGAGGCGTCGGCGATTTTCTTGAACTGCCACGAGGCCATGCCCATGTAGGTGGGCGAGCCGAAGATGATGGCGTCGGCGGCGTCCAGCGCGGCCCAGTCGGCGTCGCTGATGTTGCCGTCGGCATCGATGGCGATCAGCTCGGCCCCTGCGCCATCGGCCACGTATTGGGCCACGCGTTGGGTGTGGCCGTAGCCGGAGTGGTAGAGAACAGCGATTTGGGTCATGAAAAAAACTCCTGAGAGGATGGATGAACAAATTAACGGGTGAATGAGGCGGGCAGTTCGCCCATGGCGCCCGATTGGAAGGCGTTGATGTAGGCCACGATGTCGTCGCGGGTGTTGCCCACAAAAGGGCCGTGCGGCACCACCGGCTCGCGCAGCGGCGCACCGCTGAACCAAACCAGTTGGGCCCCGCCCTCGCCCGCTTGGAGGCTGACCACCGAAGCGCTCAGCGCGCCCACTTGGGCCGGCGACATGAGCACGGTTTGCGGGGCTTGAGCGGCATCGTCGCCCACGCTGAGCGAGCCGTGCGTGACGATGGCAAAAGCGTTGTGGCTGTCGGGGACGCGCAAGTCCATGCGGGCGTGTGCGTCGAGCTCGATGGCCCAGAGGTTGACCGGTGTGGCCCAGCGGGCGTCGGCGCTGATGGGCGCGTTCAGCCCCGCGTAGTTGCCGGCCGCGACCTTCAGCCGAGCGCCCTCGCCTTGCCAAACGGGCATGGCAGCACGATCGGTTTTGAAGACGGCGGCGGGGTCTTGTTTGCGCGCACGCGCCATGTTCACAAAGATCTGCAAGCCGCGAGCCGACTGGCCGGGGTGGCTGGGCGTTTCTTCGTGGATGATGCCGCTGCCCGCTTGCGTCCAGTGCAGGTCGCCGGAGGCGATGGTGCTGTGGTCGCCGTGCGAGTCGCGGTTGATGACGCCGCCGGGCGAATCGTCGAGCAAGAGCGTGACCGCGCTCATGCCGCCGTGCGGGTGCGGCAAGAAGAAGTGGTGCGGCATGTCAAACGCGTCGACGCCCAAGAAGGGGTCGATCAGACCCGGCGGCAAAGGCGGGAGCTGGTGCGCGAAGGTGCGCGAATCGAAGCGGTGCAGCGGCATGTCGACCACGCTGTGCACCGCTCGGCGCTGGAGGAGTTCTTGGCCGCACATGGTTCAGGCGGCCAGGTCAAAGACCAGCACTTCGGCGTCTTGGGCCTCGCTGAGTTCGATCTGCGTTTCGTCAGCCATGACAGCGGCGTCCCCAGTGCGCAGGGCTTGCCCGTTGACTTTGAGCGCGCCGCGCACCAGGTGCACATAGGCTTTGCGCCCGGGGGCGATGGAGACCTTTGCGCGGTGATCGGCGTCGAGCAAGCCGGCGTACAGCGCGGCGTCGGCGTGGATGGTGACCGAGCCCTGGGCGCCATCGGGCGAGGCGACCAAGCGCAAGCGCCCGGTCTTCTCGGCCGTGTTGAAGGTTTTTTGTTCGTAGCTGGGCGCGATGCCGCGCACATTGGGCTCAATCCAAATTTGCAGGAAATGCGTGGTGTCGTTGGGCGCGTGGTTGAACTCGCTGTGCATGACGCCGCTGCCCGCGCTCATGCGCTGCACGTCGCCGGGCGGGATGCCTTTGACGTTGCCCATGCTGTCTTTGTGCGCCAGCTCGCCTTGCAAGACGTAGCTGATGATTTCCATGTCGCGGTGGCCGTGGGTGCCAAAGCCGGTGCCAGGGGCGATGTGGTCTTCGTTGATCACGCGCAGGTTGCCCCAGCCCATCCACTCGGGGTCGTGGTAGTGGGCAAACGAGAAAGAGTGTTGGCTGTGCAGCCAGCCGTGATCGGCCAGGCCTCGGTCTTCGCTGCGTCGGATGTGGATCATTGCTTGCTCCTGTGGGTTGCCTTGTGTCTATTGTGGGTTGTGACTGTTCGATTGAGTGCCGTTTAAATTGATGGCATCATTCAATTTATTTGAACTTAAAAGGGAGCCGACATGGCCCAACTCGACACCCGTTCGGCGCTGTCGCCCGACAACCTGGCTTTGCTCATGGCCGTGGCGCAGTGCGGCAGCATGGCCGGCGCGGCGCGGCAAATGGGCTTGGTGCCCAGTGCGCTGACCTACCGCGTGCGGCAAATCGAAGACGCGCTGGACGTGTTGCTGTTCGACCGGGGCTCGCGCCGCGCGGTGCTCACGCCAGCAGGGGCCGAGTTGCTGCGCTCGGGCTCGCTGTGGCTGGACCAAATCGATGCGCTGGCGCAGCGCGTCAAGCGCGTGGCCACGGGCTGGGAAGCGCAGCTGACCGTGGCCGTGGACGCAGTGATGGCTCCTTCGGCGGTACTGGACCTGTGCCAAGACTTTTACCAAACCGGCGCGCCCACGCGCTTGCGTTGGCGGGCCGAAACCCTGTCGGGCACCTTGGAGGCCTTGCAAAGCGGCGCGGCCGATTTGGCGCTGGGCGTGGCCACCGACGCTGCCATGGCCGACATCCAAACCGCGCCGCTGGGCACGTTGCGCATGGTGTTCGCGGTCGCAGCACACCACCCCTTGGCGCAGCACAGCGGCCCACTGCAAGACGCCGACGTGCGGGCGCACCGCGCCGTGGCGGTGGCCGACAGCACGCAGCGCGGGCGCGGCGTGACGCACAACCTCTTGCTGGGCCAAGATGTGCTGACCGTGCCATCGATGCAGCACAAGCTGCAGGCGCAGTTGCGCGGCTTGGGTGTGGGTTTTTTGCCTTGGCCTTTGGCGCAGCCGCACATCGACGCGGGGCGATTGGTGGTCAAGTCCATGGCCAGTGGGACGCGCCAAGTGCCGGTGTCTTACGCCTGGCGACGCCCGGCGGCCAACGCGCCCATGGGTCAAGCGCTGCGTTGGTGGCTCGATCGGCTCGAACACCCCAACACGCGGCACGCCCTACTGGATCGACACGACGTGGGCTGATACAGTGATGCGCATCGGCCTTGCGCCATTAAAAAAAAGAGACCCACCATGAGCACTGCACGCCCCCCCAAACCCCAGCGTTTGAAACCTTCTGTGGCGCTGCACGTGGCGGTGGTGGGCGCGGGCATGGCCGGCGTGGTGTGCGCACGCACCTTGGCGCAAGCCGGTCACCGCGTGACGCTGATCGACAAATCGCGCAGCGCAGGCGGGCGCATGTCCACGCGCCACACCGAGTTCGGTGACTTCGACCACGGCGCGCAGTACTTCACGGTGCGCGACAAGCGCTTTGCACGCGCCTTGGAAAACGCCCAAGCCATCGTGCGCCCCTGGAGCGCCAACACGGTGCGCGTGCTCGACGAGTTGGGCCACGTGTTGGTGAGCGCCCCACCCCCCAAAGAACCGCATTTTGTGGCCAAGCCTGGCATGAGCAGCTTGGCCAAACATTGGGTGCAAGCGCTGGCCGATGGCAGCGCCGCGGCCGATGCGCGGGTGATGTTCAACGCCCGCGTCACGCGCATCGAGCGCGACGCGCTCAACCCCGAGCAGTGGCAGCTGGGCATGGAAGACAGCGATGGTGGCCAGCAGGTCTTGGGCACCTTTGACCGCGTGGTGCTGGCCATGCCGCACCCCCAAGCGCACGACTTGCTGCGCAGCGCGGGCTTGGCGCCCAACCTGCGCAAAGCCTTGACCACCGTGGACGTGGCGCCCTGCTGGACGCTGATGGTGGCCTTTCCGCAGGCCTCGCAGCCCGGCTTGCCGCACCTGGGCCCACAGTGGAACGCCGCGCGCAGCACGCACCACCGCATCAGTTGGTTGGCACGCGAATCGAGCAAACCCGGGCGCGGCTCGGTGGAGCGCTGGACGGTGCAGGCCAGCCCTTTGTGGTCGGCCAAACACCTGGAAGACGACGCCGAGCGCGTGAAGGCCAAGATGATCAAGGGCTTTGCCGAGATCACCGGCATCCGCGCCGAGCCGTCTTGGTCGCAGGTGCACCGCTGGCGCTTTGCGCAAACCAGCACGCCCTTGGGTCAGCCCTTTTTGTTCGACGCCGCGCTTGGCGTAGGCGCCTGTGGCGACTGGTGTTTGGGGCATCGGGTGGAAGACGCGTTTGTGTCGGGTCTGGAAATGGCCTTGGCACTGACATGAGTTGAGCGTGGGCGACATGGCCAGCGCGTACCGGGGCCGCTTCGCCCCCTCACCCACCGGCCCCTTGCACGCGGGCTCCCTGGTGGCGGCGTTGGCCAGTTGGCTCGATGCCCGTGCCCACCACGGCACTTGGTTGGTGCGCATCGAAGACATCGACACCGCGCGCTGCGAAGCGGGCATGGGCGAGCGCATCTTGGCGCAGTTGGCCGCTTGCGGCATGGTCAGCGATGAGCCCGTGTGGTGGCAAAGCCAGCGCGCCGCGGCCTATGGGGCGGCGCTCGCGCAGTTGGTGAGCGTGGGTTTGGCCTACCCCTGTGCGTGTTCGCGCCGCGAGATCGAAGTCGCGCTGCAGGCGCTGGGCCAAGACCCCATGCGCGGAGAGACCGCCGTTTACCCCGGCACCTGTCGCCCCGACCAAGGGGGCTTGAACGGGCGAGCCGCACGCGCTTGGCGCATGGACGTGCGCCCGCACACCGAACTGAATTGGGTGGACCGGCGTTTGGGCGCGCAAGCGCAAAACGTCGAACAGGCCGTGGGCGACTTCATCCTCCAACGCGCCGATGGGCTGTGGGCGTACCAGCTCGCGGTGGTGGTGGACGACGCCGCGCAAGGCATCACCGACGTGGTGCGTGGCGAGGATTTGGCCGACAACACGCCGCGCCAGCGGGTGTTGCAAACGGCCTTGGGCCTGCCGCTGCTGCGCTACTTTCACTCGCCTTTGGTGCTCGATGCCGATGGCGACAAACTGAGCAAAAACAAAGAGGCCCCGGCCTTGGTGTGCGACACGCCGAATCAGGCCTTGGCCGCGCTGCAAGCGGCCGCACAGGCCTTGGGTTTGCCGCGCAGCGGCGCGAACACCGTGGGCGAGGCACTGGCCGAATGGGTGCGGGCTTGGGGCGCGAGATAATCGGGGCATCGACCGATTGCCTCGCCCATGACCACAGAACCCACCTCCCCCACAGACACGACCGCCCCAGCAGCCTTGGCGCCCTTCATGCGCCAAATCAAAACCTATGTGCTGCGAGCCGGGCGGATGGGCAGCGGCCAGATCCGCGCTTTTGATCAATACGGCGCGCGCTTTTTGTTGCCTTATCAGAGCGAACGCTTAGACGTGAATGCCGCCTTTGGTCGCAGCGCACCGCTGATTTTGGAGATCGGCTTTGGCATGGGCGACGCCACCGCGCACATCGCGCAGGTGCGCCCCGACGACAACTTTTTGTGTTGCGAGGTGCACGAGCCTGGCGTGGGCGCGCTGCTCAAGCGCTGCGGCGAAAACAACATCAACAACATCCGCATCGTGCAGCACGACGCGGTCGAGGTGATGGACCAGATGCTGGGCCAGGACAGCTTGGACGGCGTGCACATTTTTTTCCCCGACCCTTGGCACAAGAGCCGCCACCACAAGCGCCGCTTGATCCAGTCGCCGTTTGTGCAGCGCTTGGCGCAGCACATCTTGCCCGGCGGCTACCTGCACTTGGCCACCGACTGGGCGCCCTACGCCGAGCAAATGATGGCCGTGCTCAGCGCCGAGCCTTTGCTGGTGAACACCGCGGGCGCGGGCCAATTCGCGTCGCAGCCCGGCTACCGCCCACTGACCAAGTTTGAAAACCGCGGCCTCAAGCTCGGCCACGGCGTGTGGGACTTGGTGTTCCGCCGCGCCTGACATGGCGGACTTGGGCAAGCCCCTTGCCTTGCCCATGCGCGATGGCGTGAGCGCCAGCGTGGTCTCGGTGCCGCACGGCGCGCCGCACCTGCTCGATTTTTTGGCCCAGCGCATGCCCGGCATTTCGCGCGCTGAGTGGGCCGAACGCTTGGCGCAAGGCTTGGTGCTGCAAGAAAACGGCCAAATCGCCCAGGCAGAGCAGGCCTGCCACGTGGGTCAGCGCCTTTACTACTACCGCCACTTGGCCGATGAACCGGTCCTGCCCTTCAAGGTGCACACCGTGTTCGAAGACGAGCACCTGCTGGTGGCCGACAAACCGCACTTCATGCCCGTGACGCCGGCGGGGCGCTACGTGCAGCAAAGCCTGTTGGTGCAGCTCAAGCGCCAAACCGCTTGCGCCGACTTGGTGCCCCTGCACCGCATCGACCGCGAAACCGCAGGCTTGGTGTTGCTGGGCAAACGCCCCCAAGACCGCGACGCCTACCACGCGCTGTTTCGCGATCACCAGATCCACAAGACCTACCACGCCGTGGCGCCGCTGCTGGAAGGCTTGGCGCTGCCGCGCGTTCACCGCAGCCGCTTGGTGCAGGGCGAGCCGTTTTTCAGAACACAAGAAGTGCCGGGCCAGCCCAACAGCGAAACCCGCATCGCCTTGCTGCACAGCGAAGGTCCACGGGGTTTGTACGCCCTAGAACCCATCAGCGGCAAACGCCACCAACTGCGCGTGCACATGAACGCCCTGGGCATCCCAATCGAGGGCGACCCCTTTTACCCAACGGTGCTGCGCGGCCCCGACGACCCCGAAGACTTCCAGTCACCGCTGCAACTGCTGGCCCACTCGGTGTCGTTCACCGACCCGGTGACGGGAGAGGCTCGGCGGTTCGTGAGTCAAAGAACCCTGACCGTCACTGCGAGTTACTGACCGTCACTGCGAGGCACGAAGCAGTCCATGGATTGCCGCGGCCTGCGGCCTCGCAATGACCGTTATACGCGTTCGCTGACCCAGGCATGAACGCTGGCCATGGCGGCGGGCAAGGCGGCGGGGTTGGAGCCGCCGGCCATGGCCATGTCGGGTTTGCCGCCGCCTTTACCGCCGACCTGTTGGGCGACGAAGTTGGCGAGTTCGCCGGCTTTGACTTTGCCGACGTTGTCGGCGGTCACGCCCGCGGCGATTTGCACTTTCTCGCCGTCCACGGCGGTGAGCACCACCACGGCGGACTTCAGTTTGGACTTGAGCTTGTCCATGGTGTCGCGCAGGGCTTGGGCGTCGGCGCCTTCGAGTTGGGCCACCAAGAACTTGATGCCTTTGATGTCGATGGCTTGGGCCATGAGCTCATCGCCTTGGGCCGAGGCCACCTTGCCTTTGAGGGCGGTGATTTCTTTTTCCAAGGCTTTGACTTGGTCGAGCACTTGGGCCAAGCGGGCGTTGAGTTCGTTGCTCGGGGCTTTGAGGGCGCCCGCGGCTTGGCTCACGGTGGCTTCCAAGGTTTGCAAATAGGCCAGTGCGTTGCTACCCGTGACAGCTTCGATGCGGCGCACGCCCGAGGCCACACCGCCCTCGGCCACGACCTTGAACAGGCCAATGTCGCCCGTGGCGTTGACGTGGGTGCCGCCGCAGAGTTCGCGGGTGGAGCCGATGTCGAGCACGCGCACGGTCTCGCCGTACTTCTCACCAAACAGCATCATGGCGCCGGTTTTCTGAGCGGATTCGATGTCCATCAGCTGGGCTTTGGCGGGCGCGTTGGCCAAAATTTCGGCGTTCACGATGGCTTCGATCTCGCGGATTTGGGCGTCCGTGACCGGGGCGTTGTGCGCGAAGTCAAAGCGCGTGCGCTCGGCCGTGACGAGCGAGCCTTTTTGCAGCACGTGGGTGCCCAAGACGTCGCGCAAGGCTTTGTGCATGAGGTGGGTGGCGCTGTGGTTGCGCACGGTGGCGGCGCGCAGCTCGGTGTTGACGTGCGCTTGCACGGCGTCGCCGACCTTGAGGCTGCCACGGACTTGGCTGCCGTGGTGACCGAACACGTCGGCCTTGATTTTTTGGGTGTCCCCCACCTCGAAGCCCGCGTCGCCGCAGACGATGGCGCCTTGGTCACCGACTTGGCCGCCGGACTCGGCGTAGAACGGGGTGGTGTCGAGCACGACCACACCGGACTGACCGGCGTCGAGCTGGTTCACGGCCACGCCGTCGCGGTACAGGGCCAAGACCTTGGCCGAGGCTTGCAGCGACTCGTAGCCCACAAAGGCGTTGCCCGAGCCGGCGTATTCCAAGGCCTTGTCCATCTTGAACTTGCCCGCGGCACGCGCTTGGTCTTTTTGTTTTTTCATGGCCGCGTCAAAGCCGGCCTCGTCCACCGTCAGGCCGCGCTCGCGGCAGACGTCGGCCGACAAGTCCAGCGGGAAGCCGTAGGTGTCGTGCAGCTTGAAGGCCACTTCGCCGGGCAGCTCTTTAACGCCACCGGCCAAGGCCGCGTCCAAGATTTGCATGCCGCTTTGCAGCGTTTCAAAGAAGCGCTCTTCTTCCACGCGCAGGATGTCGGTGATGCTGGCGGCTTGGTTGGCCATGTTGGGGTAGGCCTCGCCCATCAAGCGCACCAAGTCGGGCACGAGCTTGTGGAAGAACGGGGTTTTTTGGCCGAGCAGGTAGCCGTGGCGGATGGCGCGGCGGATGATGCGGCGCTGCACATAGCCGCGGCCTTCGTTGCTGGGCACCACACCGTCGCTCACCAAGAAGGCGGTGGCGCGGATGTGGTCGGCGATCACGCGCAGGCTCTTGTGGCCCAAGTCGGTGGTGCCGGTTTCGCGCGCCGCGGCTTTGATGAGTTGGTCGAAGATGTCGATTTCGTAGTTGCTGTGCACGTGCTGCAAGATCGCGGCCAAGCGCTCCAAACCCATGCCGGTGTCCACGCAGGGCGCGGGCAGCGGTGTGACCGAGCCGTCTTCGTGCATGTTGAACTGCATGAACACGTTGTTCCAGATTTCGATGAAGCGGTCGCCGTCTTCTTCGGGGCTGCCGGGTGGGCCGCCGGGAATGTGCGGGCCGTGGTCATAGAAAATTTCTGAGCACGGGCCGCACGGGCCGGTGTCGGCCATCATCCAGAAGTTGTCGGACTTGTAACGCCCGCCTTTGTTGTCGCCGATGCGGATCACGCGCTCGGGCGGCAGGCCGATCTCTTTGGTCCAAATGTCGTAGGCCTCGTCGTCTTCTTGATAGACGGTGGCCAGCAGCTTGTCTTTGGGCAGCTTGTAGACCTCGGTCAGCAGCTCCCAGGCCCACTTGAGCGACTCGCGCTTGAAGTAGTCACCGAAGGACCAGTTGCCCATCATTTCAAAGAAGGTGTGGTGGCGCGCGGTGTAGCCCACGTTTTCCAAGTCGTTGTGTTTGCCACCGGCGCGCAAGCACGCTTGCACGGACGCGGCACGCACATAACTGCGCTTATCGGAGCCCAAGAACACGTCCTTGAACTGGACCATGCCCGAGTTGGTGAACATCAGCGTGGGATCGTTGCCCGGCACCAGCGGGCTCGACGCCACGACGGTGTGGCCTTTTGAGGCAAAGAAGTCCAGGAAGGTCTTGCGGATATCGGCAACAGAAATGGGGGCTTGGCTCATGGGATGTGTTCGCTGAAAGTGCAACCGTCGATTATAGGTTTGAGGCCTTGGTCCGCTGGGAGGCTCGGATTTCTTGCCGGACGGGGCCCCACGGCTGTGTGGGCTTATTCGGGGTGTGTTAATTTGATCAAATGGTTCAAAATAGGTGTTGGATACACAACAATTTTTACAGGGAACCCCATGAAACGCGAAAACAACCTGAACAACGCCGCCTTACTCGCCCGTCGCCAAGCCGCCATTCCGCGCGGCGTGGGCTTCAGCCACCCGATCTTCATCGAGCGCGGTGAGAACGCCGAAATCTGGGACGTCGAAGGCCGACGATTCATCGACTTCGCGGGCGGCATCGCGGTGCTCAACACCGGCCACCGCCACCCCAAAATCATCCAAGCGGTCAAAGACCAACTCGACCACTACACCCACACCTGCTTCCAGGTCTTGGCCTACGAGCCTTATGTGGAGCTGGCCGAGCGCATCAACGCCAAAGCCCCCGGCGACTTCGCCAAGAAAACCCTGTTTTTGACGACCGGTGCCGAGGCCGTGGAAAACGCCGTGAAAATCGCCCGCGCCCACACCGGCCGCTCGGGTGTGATCGCGTTTGGCGGCGGCTACCACGGCCGCACCTTGCTCACCCTGGGCCTGACCGGCAAGGTGGTGCCTTACAAAACCGGCTTCGGCCCCTTCCCCGCCGAGGTCTTCCACGCCCGCTTCCCCAATGCGCTGCACGGCGTGAGTGTGGACGACGCGATCGAGTCGATCGAACACATCTTCAAAAACGACATCGAAGCCAGCCGCGTAGCTGCCATGATCGTCGAGCCCGTGCAAGGCGAAGGCGGCTTCAACGTGGCCCCGCCCGAGTTCTTGCAACGCGTGCGCGCGCTGTGCGACCAGCACGGTATCGTGATGATCGCCGACGAGGTGCAAACCGGCGCCGGCCGCACCGGCACCTGGTTCGCGGTGGAGCAATCGGGCGTGGCGCCCGACCTGATCACCATGGCCAAGTCCATGGCCGGCGGCTTCCCGATTTCGGCCGTGGTGGGACGCGCCGAGATCATGGACGCCCCCGCCCCTGGCGGCTTGGGCGGCACGTACGCCGGCAGCCCGCTGGCCTGTGCCGCTGCGCTGGCCGTGCTCGAGGTGTTTGACGAAGAGAACCTGCTGCAGCGCAGCCGCGACGTTGGCCAGCGCATCACCACCCGTCTGCAAGCGCTCGCCAAAGACCACGAATGCATTGCCGAGGTGCGCGGCTTGGGCGCGATGGTGGCCATGGAGTTGTGCAAAAACGGCGACCCGCACCAACCCGACGCCGACCTGACCAAGGCTTTGGCGATCGAAGCCATGAACCGCGGCCTGATCATCTTGACCTGCGGCACCTACGGCAATGTCGTGCGCATTTTGGTGCCATTGACCGCCAGCGACACGGTGATCGACGAAGGCCTTAACATGCTTGCCGACGCCCTCAACCAATTGCAAGGAAAGAACGCATGAGCTCAAGCCCCCGTTTTTCTTGGGAAGACCCCTTCAACCTCGACAGCCAACTCAGCGACGATGAGCGCGCCGTGCGCGACGCTGCGCACGCCTATTGCCAAGAGCGTTTGCTGCCCCGCGTGACCGAGGCCTTTCGCCACGAAAAAACCGATCCCGCTATCTTTCGCGAAATGGGCGAACTCGGTTTGCTCGGCGCGACCATCCCCGAGCAATACGGTGGCGCGGGCCTGAACTACGTGTGCTACGGCTTGGTGGCGCGCGAGGTCGAGCGCGTGGACTCGGGCTACCGCTCGATGATGAGCGTGCAAAGCTCACTGGTCATGTTGCCCATCAACACCTTTGGCACCGAAGCGCAAAAACAAAAATACCTGCCCAAGCTGGCCACGGGTGAGTGGATCGGCTGCTTTGGCCTGACCGAACCCGACCACGGTTCTGACCCCGCATCAATGGTCACCCGCGCCAAAAAAGTCCCCGGTGGCTATAGCGTGAGCGGCGCAAAAATTTGGATCACCAACAGCCCGTTTGCCGATGTGTTCGTGGTGTGGGCCAAGGACGATGAAGGCGCGATCCGCGGCTTCATTCTGGAAAAAGGCATGAAGGGCTTGAGCGCCCCGGCCATCCACAGCAAAGTGGGCTTGCGCGCCTCGCTCACCGGCGAGATCGTGATGGACAACGTCTTTGTGCCCGAAGAAAACGCCTTCCCCGACATCCGCGGCCTCAAAGGCCCCTTCACCTGCTTGAACAGCGCGCGCTACGGCATCGCTTGGGGCGCTTTGGGCGCCGCCGAGGACTGCTATTTCCGCTCGCGCCAATACGTCATGGACCGCCATCAATTTGGCCGGCCCTTGGCGGCCAACCAGCTGATCCAGAAGAAGCTGGCCGACATGCTCACCGAGATCAGCTTGGGGCTGCAGGGCTGCTTGCGCTTGGGCCGCATGAAAGACGAGGGCACGGCCGCGGTCGAGCTCACCAGCATCTTGAAACGCAACAGCTGCGGCAAGGCCCTGGACGTGGCGCGCTTGGCGCGCGACATGATGGGCGGCAACGGCATTTCGGACGAGTACGGCGTGGCGCGCCACTTGGTGAACCTGGAGGTGGTCAACACCTACGAGGGCACCCACGACGTGCACGCGCTGATCTTGGGCCGTGCCATCACCGGCATTCAAGCCTTCTCTTGATGCCCACTGACGTGACGAGCGCCACCGAGCCCCACAGCCCCCCTCAGCCGCTGGCCGGTGTGCGGGTGCTGGACCTCTCGCGCGTGCTCGCCGGGCCGTGGGCCGGCCAGCTGTTGGCCGACTACGGCGCCGATGTGCTCAAGATCGAGCGGCCCGGCTCGGGCGACGACACCCGCACCTGGGGCCCACCGTGGTGGGGCGAGGGCGCGGACCGGGTGGCGGCGTATTTCTTGTGCGCCAACCGGGGCAAGCGCTCGGTGGCGATCGACCT
>Ga0315907_10001988_pt1 | contig 26643 bp, 19 predicted proteins | sample LakEriMetagenome_3_FD_203525 | JGI IMG/M metagenome (GOLD analysis project Ga0315907, IMG submission 203525) | Freshwater fungal communities from buoy surface, Lake Erie, Ohio, United States - Buoy 12 MA123 | ecosystem: Environmental > Aquatic > Freshwater > Lake > Lake biofilm | place: USA...
GTTCCTCCTACAGATGTTGGAATTACTGAATAACTATTGTCAATACCATGATCCATTAACGAATCTGATGAGTCAAAGTTTACATATCTATAAGGATCAATATTTGTTTTTACATATTGATAATATGTGTTGTTAGATACAAAATGATTGTTTAGTTCTGCATATACTGGAATTATTTCTGCAGATATAACCTTATCCAAACTTACTGTTGGCTCAAGAAGTTCTGCCTCTATCATTCCAAATTCTTCAGGGAATAGATTCTTTGATTTACCACCAATTACTACTGGCTCAGGAATGTTAAGTACTAATGCAGAAAATGGAGTTTCTTGATACAAAGCATTTTGAACTGGTAATACTTGATGATCTCCGCTTTCTGCAGCAACACCGTAAGCAATTGGTGAGTAATCTGTATTTGGAGAAAGGTTCTTCATAAATGCATAGTGAGAATAAACTTGGTTTTCAGATAAAGTTCTATCGTAAATAGCAAACTCATCTGTTCTAACACCTGTTTCTTGAACAATACTTTGGCTACCACTTAATTGAACTACCCATCCAATTTGTGGACCCTCTACAGTTACTGCATCATTGACAGTTGGGAATGTTATATTTTCTTCTCCTCTGTCAGCAAGATCATATCTAATATTTAAAGCAAGATTGCTAATGATTGATCCATTTAAATAAACCTTTTGTCTAACTTGATTTGGATTTTCTAGTGGTTCATAAGTTACAACAACATGGTTCCATGAATCTCTTTTTGGTTGTCCATAATAAGTTCTCCATGATGCAACAGCATCACCAATATTGCCACTAGTAAAGTCATAATTTTTTATTAAATCTGCTATAAGAACATGTGTATTGCTTGGTTCTCCAGTTTCACCAGAGCCCCAACCATCAAACACTTCAGCAATTCTTGTTGTTCCGTCAGTAAAGATAGGACCAGATTCAACACGATTGCCAAATTTTGTTCCAGCAGCAACTGAATAATACCAACACTCAATACTTAAAGATCTTGTAGCATAAAGATCTGCTCTTCTTTGCATATAGTTTGGAACTATAGCCTTAACCTTTGGAATCTGACCGCCAATATTAGAAGTGGCTTCCCATGATTTTCCATTACCAACAGATGTCATTTCTTCGCCAGACGTAACATTTACAATAACATCATCAACTTCCCAACCACTTACAGGCCATGAACCAAGTTGTTGTGGAACTGATTGTCCATCTTGAATATAAAATACTGGATCTAGATTCTTAACAAGAGCAAGATAATTAGGAGCAACAGAAACAACTGGATCTACCAATATTGCTGATGCAGTAAATGCAAAACGGGAAAGTAAAGGATCAACTATATCAACCGTTGCAGTTAAAGATTCAACAGGAATAATTCTATCTGCAAATGTATCAACACCAATTCCGCTTGGGAATGTTGCATCCAATTCCATTACATCTGCGGTATATCTAGATTCTGTTGCATTGCTCCATGCTGGCAGAACCATAAATGCATCTACTGGGAAACTTGTGGCAACATTAACGCTATCTGGTCGTGTAGCAATATAGGTACCGTCAACAATTGTTGCATCAACATAGATTGGTTCAGGTGGATATATAGCATCTACTGGTGCTGCTGGTTCCTGGATTGTTCCAGCAAGCCAAATTTGATTAATTTCATAAGCAGTTAAAGCAGTAGCAGTAGCCATATGAAGGTTTTGAATCTTATAATTACCTGTATTGGCTGCAGCATTTTCACCAAATTCAAACTCTGGATAAAGAACGGTATCTGTATTTGTTCTTGTATCTACAAGTTCTCCATTTAAATAAACCTCAAAGTTATTAATTTCAGTTCCACTAGTTCTTCTGATTGCTAAATAATTCCAGTCAGTTGTATTTAATGTTGGTCCAACAAAATAAAGTGTTGGATTTGTTATTGGAAGATTAAATGCATAGCCAAGCCTTGAAGCATTTCCAGTGTAAGTATTACCAGTAACAAAAAAATGAAAGTCTGGATTTGATCCGCTTGTTGGTCTAATTCTTGCTAATGTTAATCCTCTATAAGTGTTACCTGTAGGCAAAGTATTTATCTTAAACCAAAAACCAATTGTATAGTTAAAATCTTGCCATATAGGTCTTAATGATGCTACTGTTGTTGAATTATAAGGTCTTAATGCTCCGACTGAATTTAACAAATAAGAATCTGCATCAGATGCTGGTGGTCCATCAACTGAGTATTCAACTGTCATTAAACTTCCAGTAGTGCTTAAATCGCTTGTTGATCCAGTTGCTTTGCTTCCGTATATAGAAACACCAGTAATTGGTGAACCTGTCTTTGCTCCAAATTCAATACCGTATTCAATTGGATATGTAGCAATTTTATCTCTTAGGCTGCCAGGCAAATAATAAAGCGGTGCTTGTGGTGGTGGGCTCCAAGATGGTAGAAGCAGTTCAAAGTTTGATTCTGCTGGTACTGCATTAAATACAACTTCTTTGTCAGCAATAATAGATACATCAAGTAAATCAGATGAGGCTATTGCAGGAGTTTCTTGAATTAATACATCTAGTGGTATGTTTCCTGGGTCTACCATCAAACCTTCTGCTGTTGCAGGTGTTTCCAAAATATTTATATTTGATTCTACGCTTGCCGTGCCATCTAACATTTCTGATGATGCTTCTGCAGGAGTTTCTACAATGTCTACAACTGATTCTGTGCTTGCTGCAGCATCCAACATTATTGCATCTGCCTCTGCAGGTGTTTCTCCAATGTCTACAATCATTTCTGCACTTGCAGTGGCATCTAACATTAAAGCGTCTGCAGTTAATGGTTCTGATAAATTATCTACATCGCTTGTAACAACAACCGTTGCCTCTAAAAATTCTGAGGAAGCATCTAAAGAAAAGTCAAGTAAGACACTAATGCTTATATCTGTTGTTACTAATGGGTCAACGCTTTCTGCAGTTACATCTATAGATGTTGTAATATTAACACTGTCTGAAGTTGTTGTAACTATTGTTGGTTGTATTTCTGAAATGCTAGGTTCAAATGGATCAGCCAAGACTAGAACTTCTGATGTTGTTGCTATAGTCGGATCAAAAGACTCAATGTCTGCAGTTGCTGGTGTTTCAAGTATTTCTACATTGCTTTCTGTTGAAGCAACAGAATCAAATATGTCTGCATTTGCAGTTGCTGGACTTTCTAAAACATTTACATTTGATGTGCCACCAGATGATCCTACATTCCATATTTCTGCAATTTCTGTTGGTCCAATAACAGACGAAGGTGCTAAATAATAATTTGAAATATTCATGGTTGTTGGATTACTTGCACCATAAGACGAAGCACCATGTCTTACTCCAGTAATTGCACCACCAGCGCTTAAACCAGTTCTAGTACCAACAAGTTGTCCATCATAATACATAGAACCAGATGTACCTGATTTTACAATTGCTACATAATGCCATGTGTTTGTTGTGATTACTGGTGAAACTAAAGTGCCCCAACTTAATCTTCCAGCATTTCCAGTGCTACTATCGAGACCACCAACACCAATTGCATAACCAAATGTTGTATTTGGAGTTACATTCATTATGGTCATTGGACCTGAACCACCTGATGCTGGCAAGGCTGCTAGATTAAACCAAAAACCAATACTCCAGTCTCCGTCAGAAAATCCAACACCTTCAGTTGTATTAGCATTTACAGAAACATTTATAAAAGAGGTTTGATTTGTTGCACTATTTAAAACAAATTTCCAAGAACCTGATCCACCTGCTGGACCTACTGTTGGCTCATGAACAATGTTTGCTGCTGAGTTTTGAGCAAAAATTCCTAAAGGGTTTGTGCCAGTTCTTGTTGGTGTTAATGTATATGCTTGGTCAAATTCAATACCACGCTCTAAGGCGTAACTGTTTATTTTTGTATTAAGTGTTGATGCCATAAAAAAAGACTACGCCTGTTACAGCGTAGCCATTCCTCCAATCAATGCTAGTTCTGGATTAATTCCAGATAGGCTGTGGCCATTGATAGATGGAGTAGATAGAGAGAAGCAGGTCCGAGTTGAGCGGAGAGATAGGCCATGGATAGCCTTAAGTTCTACCTTGACGGTAGGCTCAACTAGTTTAGATGACAATCCAACAATTAGTGGACCTGCTTCTACTCTAATATTCATTATGCTACTGTGACTCTCACAATACCAGTTGAATCCCATGTAATGGTAAAGTTACCATTTGAGGATGACTGATCTGAACCGAAGTCAACATATCCAATAAGTGGACGAGTTGCATCTGTTGCAGGGGTTGCATTGTAAATTACTGCATAACGAGCAGTAATTGTAGATGAAGCCCATGTTACATCGTCAGCATCAAGAACGATTACGTTTGTTGCTGAGTTGTATGTGTTGGTCTTGTTAGCCAATGTAATTCCACCAGATGTGTAGCCTGTTCCAGTTACCTGGTTAGCAACAACATCATCAAAATAATCATGTGCATCTTGATTTGGTGTGTATGCGTTTGTGAGAAGCGCCACCTTTATGGTGTCTGAATCCCAGTCGATTTCCTTGTTAAAGGACTTTACTACGAAGTTTCCGTATAGTTTGCTTGCCATTTTATGCTCCTGTCTTTTCTACGATTGCGAATGCGTCTGCATCTGCAACTGCGAATCCACGACGGATGCGAGTCTTCAAGACTACACCATCACGAGCGAATTCTGCATCACGAGATACTACTGATTCTACGCCACCACGAACACCATTGATGAGCATCTGACGGTTACCGACGATGAGCAATGCATTTCCTGTTGGTGAATCTGTTGCTGCTGTTGATGTTGCAGCGCCATAGGAAACAACCAATGGATAACCAAATAGGCTTCCTGGTGTTCCTGCAATTGGATCTGGAAGAACCAAATCAGAGTTTGGCTTTACCATTCCACGAATTTCCTTAAGCATCTTAGGATGTGCCATCCAGACTGTGTTTGCAGCATCAAACTTTGAAGAATCTTCAACAATACCAAGTGCATTGTTAATATCTTCAAATGAAAGTGCTCCACCAGTTTGGATTAGGTTTGTTCCTGCAGATCCTGGAGATACTGCACGATATAGAGATGTATAAGGTTGTCCGTCATCTCCGTCGCCTGCTGCTGTTACGCCAAGGCAAGCATTATCATACTTACGAGCCCAACGAGATGCCCATTCACGCTTGTAAACAGCGAGTGTGTCTACTAGTGAATCGTTTACATCTTCTTCTGAGATGTGCATCAATTGTGCATATTTTCTTGCTGTCAATACGATTTCGTCAAGAGTTGGGTTTGATGCAGGAATCTCTGCGCCTTCTGCAACCACTACTGGTGCATCGCCAACAAAACGAGGTACTGACTTTGTGCGGGAAGCCATTGCTTCACGACGGGCAAAACGCTCTACAGCAGAATTTGCAATAAGATCCTGAATTACTGCGGACCCTTGCTCTTCTAGGATGTAGCCGTTAGCCTCTGTTAAATCAACACGACTAATTGTCATTTTATCCTCCTATGGATATTAAAATTATTAAATTGTAGGTTTGAATCGTCTAATTCAGACTAATTATAGGGCAAGCGTCCACCAGCACTATATGAGTCTATTATATCATTTAATTACAACTTGCCAAGTATCTTAGCAGCCTGCAATTGTGTTGCTGTGTACTGAGTAGTGACACTAGCCTTTACACCAGCATCAGACTGACCACCAACACGAAGTTTAGGATCAAAAATCTCAGGAAGGTCTTCCTTGAGTTTATTAAATTGATCATCAAATCCTACAACCTCTAGATTTTCGTCAAACTCAAGTTTATTCATGTCCATAAACCTAAGCAGTCTTTTAGGATCTTTAACTCCCTCAGCAGAAATCTTTTGCAAAACCTTCTCATGTAGAAGTCTTCCACTAAACTCTGCTATCTTTTGGCTGGTGCTATTTAGATCAATTTCAAGTTGTTCTTTCTGTTCCCTGAACTTTTTAGCATCAGACTTTGCACGATCTAGGGCAGCGAGAACTGCCTTTGGATCATTCAAAGTTGTTTCTTCATTAATTGCTTGTTCTTCTGTATTATTCGTTTCCAACTTGGCCTCCTGTGGCTTCCATCATTACATTGTTGGTATTTGTATTTTGTGACAAACTAGTTAATGATTGTTCTGTTGCTGCAATCGCTGCTGCTACATCTAAATCATAACCCATTTCAATAAGAACTTGCTCAAGAGATACACCAACTACTCTCTTTTTAACTGCAACTTCCCATTCATCTAAACTATCCATAGATTCAATATCTTGCCACTTAACCTGAACATTTGGTTCAGCAGCATTATCAATCTTTAGGATAAATCTAAACATATCAGCCCAGGTGGAGCCAAATGTAATTTGACGGTCCTTTACCTTAGCGATAAGTGGTGCTTCAGCAGTTCTGAGTGATTCACCAGAAGGAATGCTTCCAGTTTTCTCAAAATAGTGAAGCGGAGTATTTGTAATAGAAGCCATAGAACGAACAAAGTCCTTAACTGGCTCTGTAAATACTTTGTAATCTGCTGGAGAGAATTCTCCAACTTTATCAACACCCTTGAGATACCAAAGTTCTCCAGGTCCGTTTTTCAAACGACCAATATTCTCAGCATCTGTTCCTTCTTCATCAAAATCTTCAAACTCTGATGAATTTCCTGCGCCAGTCAAAGCATAACGCTGTGGTGCACCTTGATAGTCAACAGTTGTCATGTGAGTAACTATTAGTTTATTGATTGCATCTTGTGGACCGTATGCATCAACATGCTCTGGTCTTCCATATTGCTTAGATGTGCGGAAATGGAATACTGGAATCTCATTCCATGGGTTTTCTACAACTGCAACTGGTAAAAATCCATTAGCAGATACAATATTAATTACTTCTCCAGGCATTGTGTATTTCTCAATACGGTCTGGGTAATACATGTTTAAGTGTGCTGTTTTTTTGGTGTGATCCAATGGATCTTCTGATTGCCACAATTTTGCAGCAAATCTTTTTGTTCTTGGGCTTTCGTCATCATAAATCATAACCGTTGTAAGTGGTGAGTTGTAATCAACGGTAATGTTTCCTTCTTGATCAGTCCAAACAATGGCGTAGCAATCGCCATAGGTAAGTGCACGACGATGAATCTCGTCTGCATCAATCTGTAAGTCATTCATTTGCCAGATGTCGCTTATTTTCTTATTTGCTTCATCTGTACTTGCTGTAATATTTGCAATTTCTAAACGGTTTAGAACTGAATCTACAACTGTTCTTGCAAAATTAAATCTAAAGTCATTTGGAGAGCCTCCAAGTAACTTGTACCAACGATTATTTGGAAAAACTTCTGAGTTTGTTCCTTCGTAGTATGCTTCTGCCGTTAGATAGGAATTTCTTCTATCTATGATGGTATCTATTGCCTTTTTAATATCAGACATGTGTACTCCTTAAATAATTTATTTGTTTTGTTTCTAATTTAACTGCTTTGTTATCTAAAAAGTACAAAACGCCAGAAACAACGGCATCAAGTACGTCTTCGTGAGACAATTTTGGAAAAGCCCACATTTGTTCTTCTAAAGTAGGGAAATGTGCAGTGTGTCGCACTTTTCCTTGTTGATAAAAGTTCAAAGCCTTACCAGCACGAATCTGCTTAGATAAACTTTGATTCTTTGATCTATATTTTGCTGGCACCGATTTGAAAACATCCTTCCACAAATCGCCACCTTGGTTTACTTCAACATAAAGTAGACCAACATCAAATTTGTCTACCAAATAAGCAACTCTATCTGCTATTTCTGATGGAGACATTTTGACTTGCTCTGCATATCTTACATAGATGTTTGATTTTCCAAGATCATCTACGCCTCTAGACAATACGGCTATTCCCGTATAGTCAGAAATCTTATTTTTTGTAACTGCTGGGTCAATTGAGATGATAGTGTTTCCATAATCTGATAACTCTTCAATAATAATGTCTTCGTTGGTCCAAAACATGCCATCTGTGTTAACTGGACGGTTCATATAGTTCTTGGCAAAGTCTCGCAAGTGTCTTTGACTGTTAAGCCACTCCAGAGGCCACTTCTCAGGCCATACGGAACGCTCTGAGCCATCATCGTTAGGCATAATGGCTGGATAATAGTGAACATTCACATTCTGGTCTTTAATCCAACCCAGTTCAGGATCATCATAGCCCTCACCATACTTACGGAATTGGTCCATAACAGAGTTAGGCATGGTGGTTGTACCCACAAAAATCATACGAGCATAGATATTCATAGGTGCGATATCGTCAAATACTGTATTTTTCTGCTGCCCTGCTTGATATTCAGAGTAGTTCTTCTCGCCTTTTTCAATGTCATCCAGGATTATTAGGTCTGGGCGTTGGCCGAATACCTTTTTTCCTAAAGAGTTAGTGTCAATACCATTAGCATCAAATATAAAATCGTTGCTTTGAATAATACGCCATGAGTTAGAAGCCATAGCACGGCCTGATGAAGCCACGAGTTTAGGTTTGCAAAGTTCTGGGTAATCTTGGATAAGATATTCATTGGACTCCAATTCGTTTTTAAAGGACATTAAGTGTGTTTCGGCCTGGGATGCGGCATCTGAAAAAGCGGCAATGAACTTGACATGTCCATGTGCTGCTGCCCACATAGGCAAAATCAGGAAAATCCAAGTAGATTTGCCACATTCACGAGGTGCGATAAAAGCATCACGGTTTTGCTTGGGTGTTTTAGGTTTATGAATCCAGGATTTGCCATATTCAGCCAGATCAGTGTGGAATTCTGATAATGTTATTTCTCCTTGGGCATTTTGCAGATGGTGTGGTAAATAAACCAAAGCAAATAGCATAGGATCATATTTGGTTAGTTCTATACGGCCCTCAGAAAATGACAATAGTTCTATAGGGATATTATCTAATATCTCAGTTGCTAACATTTTTCCTTCTTGATGCTTTGGTTTCTAGGTTTGTCAATCTATCATTAATAGAATTAATTGATGCCTCTAGTCTATTTAGTTGATCTTTTGTGCTGCCACCACCATTTGGTCTAAATTCTTTAATTAAAAATCTCATCATAGCAAATATTGAGCCAAGGATTGCTGTTAGGGCTCCTCCGAATGCTGCTACTAGTTCTGGTGTCATTTATACCACCTACTAGATTCAAAAGTGTGGGAAATATTGTTTTCAGACAGCGAAAAAAAAACTTTTCTGAAAACCTTGGTTTCGGGTACCGCTACCATATCAAACCTCATTTGTCAAAACCTTCAAACCTTTATTCCTCATAGCCTCATTACGGGCTTTTGCTTCATTCAATAGATCTATAATGGCCAAGTCTTGTCCATCCTTTTGTCTATTCTCATTGATAACAGTTGATTTACCTTCTATGAGGTTTATGGTTTGTATTGCTTTATGGACAGCATTGGCCAACTTATTCAAACCATCACTATCCAAGGCATCTTGCATCAATGCTTCTACACATCTATCTAACACTGCTTGTGCCGCTATTAGTTTTTCTTTATCAGTATAAAAGTTTCTTGTTGATACCGCCATTTTCGCCAGGGTGTCAATAGTAGGCAATTCTATATTCCGCTCAATAAACCACTTCTTGGCTGTATGGTAAGACTTTGGAAAACCAAGGTATCTAAGTGTTGGACCAATTCCCATTTCTTGTGCATTTGCTATAAACTCTTGTATCTGTTCTTCAGTATATGTGCTATATCCCACGATATCCTCCTATAAGGGTTTGAAGGTTTGGATATTTGGTTTTACGACGCACATCTCTGGCTCGTGCAGCATTTATAACCATATCTCAAACCTCTTCACTCTGGTTTATTAAACCTTCTATGGTCTGTATTAAATGATCATCCAAACCAATGTCTAAGGTCATTTCTGTTGTTTTAACTGCATCAAAGAATGTCAAAACCATCTTAAGACTACCATCTTTGTATTCTATCTCTGCTGCATGTGGGAATAGTATCATTTCTTCCTCTGTCCCGTTGAAAATTCGCCTAGTTTGTGCATCGTATCAATTATAGCATTGAAAAGTGGTGGAAGGTAGAAAGAGGTGACCAAAAAACCTTCCACCACAATGGTGGGTAACCAGTTTGCCTGCAGACCAGGCTATACTATTATAGCATCTTCCTGGCTTTTTGTTGTGCTCTTTTAACATAAACTAGCCAACAAGGTTTGCAATAAGAATGACGCTTATCTGCTCTTTGGTTATTTACACCATACTGAGATATTGGCTTATCCTCTTTACACATTACACAAACCTTGTGTGTCCTAACGATTGTAGGAGGATTTTCCATGCGTCGTTCTAGGTTCTGTCTATTCAATATCTTGTAACATGACTTACAGTAATAATATGTGTATTTAAGTGAATAGTAGAATTCTGTTGATTCTTTAAATTCTTTGCATTTTGAGCATTTTCTTTTCATGTTTCTCCTTTGTTGTCTTGACCGAATGACATTTTCTACATAATGTCTGTACATTTGATGGATCATTATTTGATGGGTTACCGTCTATATGATCAGTATCAAATTTTTTTCCACCTTCCCATTTCTTACCACAAGCCTCACAATAGTCTTTAACCTGTGCTTGTGCCTTTCTAATGCATGTTCTACATCTGGTTCTATAGTTCTGTCTACCTTTTTCATCCAAACCCGTTGAAACGGCCTTATTACCGCATCCACACATTGGTCTAACCAATAGTCCTCTAGCCTTCATTCTCTTCCACCCATCCTATTTCCTTTACTGGTTTATTGCAATATGTACAATTAGTTAAACCTAATATACTTACCCATGTAGTTGCACATCCATTGCAGTAATCTATTCGTTGTTGTTTATTATCCATTATTGTTCTCCTTAATACCGCCCGAAACGGGCGCTGTAGCCAGGAAGGAAGACAGGCTTGTATAGTTTAGTCCTGTTTTTTCTTGGCTTTTAATTGATATGTTTATCTTTTCTTTATCTTTATTTATCTTTAGTGTATCAATATTGACTATTGTTTGCTCAGATTTGATACATGGATTAGTCAGATTTGGTACATGGACTTCATAACGGTTGTTTCTATATTGATTGTTGCCGTGTTTTTTCTTGGTAATAGTAAGCCATCCCAAAACCTGAAGATCATTAACTATCTTAACTAATGTGTTCCTACTGCCTATCCCAGCATCTTTCATTAATTGTTGCTGATTTGGATAGACATTTTGCCCTCTGGTAGCCAAGGCAAATAATACAGCCTTGTGATAACCTGCAGGCAGTGTTCTATCGTCTCTGATAGAGACTAATAAATTGAGTTCCATAAGCCACCTTTCTATACTATAAATTATATCATATACCAAAATATCTGTCAACTAAAAGAAACTGCCACGGGAATCTTCTTCTCTATCTTCAGCATCTTCTGCAATATCTCCAATAAAGGCAGCAATTCTTGCAATAAACCCAAGAATTGGGCTTACTCTGCTAAGTTTATCTATTAAAGCATCTTCTATTGCTTCTTCTATTGCCTGAACCAATTCTTCTGCAGCACGACAAGCCTCGTGCATTATATTGTTTGCTTCTTCAACCATTTCACCAACAGCGTCTGGGTAAAATGTATCAATTTCTTCCCAATCAAATTCTGGCGCACTATTTAATGCAAGTGCTGTTGATCTTTCAAGATTTGGAATAATTTCATTTGTTATTATTGCCAATTGTCCTTCATTTCCCGCTGACAAATACAAATATCCAACTGTCTGCTCAAAAGCCTCCATGATAATTTCTTTTGGAGAAACGCCTTCCTCAAGCGCTTGGGCAGCATCAAAACTTTGAAATCCAGCAGATATTAAATCGGCCAAACCCATTAGAAATTCTCGCCGCTATATTTAATTGCTCTCATAGTATAAGAGTCTATAGTATTAAAAGCATTCAATGTCGGTTGCAAAGAACTTATTTGCCAAATCATGTCATCAAGAATTAAATCATTGTTGGCATCTTTAATATTTCTAATTAACTCACCAATCATGATTGGACGATCTGATTTAATTATCATTCTATTGTTAGCATCTAAGCCAGCAGTTAATAAAATATTGTCAGAAAAATAATATTTTATTCTTGAAGTACTACCAACTTGTTCTCTTACAAATTTATAATGTTCTCCAGAAAATTTGTATCTTTTAAATGCTCCTGGTTGCATTATAGTGTTGTCCAATCTGGAAATGTAAGTTTTGATGAAATTGGTCCAGTTTTAATTGAACGGGATTTCATAAAAGATAGTTTAGAACATACCATCACGGCCATTGGAGCAATGAATGGTGAAACAGAATCACCTTGCTTAAATGTTGTGTAAGCATCATTTTGACCAGTTGTTGAAACCGCCATTTGTTCAAAAACAATGTCTTCATTGTTAAGCATATATGCTGCTTGATATGCTACCGCTCTCTTAAGAATCTCTAGATCCTTAGTCTCAGTAACATCAGCCTCAAATTTGCCTACATAAGCCTCAATAGCATACTGTGCTCTTTCAATAAGTGCAGCATTAACTATTTTGCCTGTAATTGTTTTTACTTGTGTTGTATTAGTAAACATTTATTACTCCTTCCTTATTCCGCCAGCCATTGTAGACCTAAATAAGTCATACTTAGCACTGGAATTTCCTGTATTGTATAGATTTCTTCAGATTCTTTTGGATATAGATCTGATTGCAAGTCTATGTTGTTTTTATCTGATTGAGATCTAATAATACCATTAGATGCGTTGGTCTGTGCCTGTATGAAAGGTCCACCACCACCATTTGCTGGTACTGTTTGTCCCAATTCTGTTAATCCACTAATATTTATCCTTTGTGGCAAACGATTTAGTCGTTTTGTTGAATACTGCCACGCACGAGTCAGAGTTGTTTCATTAACATCTGGCGTAGGTATAACCTGAATAATTGCCTTGTTGTAATCTTGACGACTAAATGTATAGCCATCTTCTACAAAGTTAACAAATATCTTACCAGTAATAGGCTCACCATTTATCATCTGATTGTTGTGAACAACTATGGTTGTTACATAATCATCATATGGATTAAATACTGCTGTAGATCCATTGTAGTATGTGTTTGCCAATTTAGTTACTGTGGTTCCAGCCAAGACATCGTTAGGACTTACAACTCTCAATGGCTTTGTGCCACGATAATTTTGTCTATCTCCTGGAATATTTTTGTTTTCTGCAATAGCAAGAAGCGCTGTTCCAGGAATAAAGAATTCATTATTTTCTAACAATCCCGTTGGCTTGTACGAATACTTTGCATGATATTCTGAAAACTCATTTGGATTATCTGGCACATAATTAATAAAATCAGTAAGAACATATGTTGGTTTGTTTGTTAAACCTGCTACTGGCGTTGCTAGGTGATACTGATTGTTTCTATGTGTATCAAAATACTTTGTCGCTGGTTCTCCAACTTCAAATGGATTAATCGCTGCTGATTGAGCGTCGCTTGTTTCTAGCAACTGGTCAACGGTTTCAAATGATTTAATTATTCCAAGATCTGCTGCAAGCAATGGGCTTGATACATAAAGACTTGCACCTTGAGCAACTACAGTTTTAAGAGATTTAATAAAACTACTATACTTATCTCTAACGGTACCGTCATTATTAAAACTATTTTTAATTTCTTCAAAAGTTTCTGGGTAGTTCATGAAGACAATAAGATCGTATTCACCAACATTGACATCATTTTCTAAGTCAATAAACCTAGCAATACCATTAATATCTGACCATCTATTGCCTAGCATTGGTTGAGTAAATATTGTTTCTGTTGGCTTTTCTTCAAGTTTTTTCCATACTTGCTTTTCTGTAAATGAATTTACATTTGACTCAAGCATCCAATATGTTTCTGCTTCATAGCCTTCTTCTACATATACAATTCCATTAGCAATCTTGGCTGGAGAATCTTCTGTGTTAGGCCTGGTTAATGCACTACTCTTGCCGTTAAAAATCCAGATACCGTTTTCAGAATAATCAATCTGATTGGTTAATAATATTCTGTCTCCAGAGTTTAGTTCAACTCCACTAAATGTTAAATTATTTAAAGATCCAGTAAAGCCAGTTGTTCCAGAGATTTGGTTTGGATCTTGTTGGACAACTGTAGTAGAGCCCTTAATGTTTCTTGGGCTTACATTGCCTGGGCCCCAAATTAATACATTGTCTTTAATGGCTACCTTTACATTTGTTAATTGTTTTGATGTCTTTTTCTTTGCAAGATCAAGGTTGTATGTTTCAGTAGACGAGTTATCGTTCTGATGTGTTACTGAATAATGATTAACTATATAATTATTATCAAGTTCAATGCCGTCTTTTTTGTCCACATTGTTCCAGAACAACTTGAGGGCTCTCTTCTTATTTACTGATACCGTAGGTACTGGCATAGTAATTGAAGAATCCATTGAGTCTCTGAATGGGCGTTCATCATAATTCCAAAATTTAAATCGTTCTTTAATTTCAAACTGATTCAAAGGAATAATTGTTCCAGTAGCAATAGTTCTAATTGAACCATTAAATGCTGTTGCAATAGCCTCATCTGACCAAAAGCCACTTACCAATCTGACTGATGTTATATTTGCAGCAGCGGAGTCTTTGTTGTAATTAAAAGCATCTTTAAATCTATAATCAAATTGATCATTAAATAATATAGATGGATTGGCTGCAGCCCATTGAATTTCTGGGAAGATAATTTGCTGATCATTTATGTATTCAGATGTTCTTTTATCTAGTTTGCCATCAATCCAGAACTCTATGTTCTTTTCTGTAAACTTTGACACATGGTCTTTTACCAAACCTGGACGAACAAAGTTAACAATTACATGGTGCCATTGTCCATCTGCTATAGTTTGATTTCCATTAACTTCAAAATATGTTTTATTGATCCCGTAGTCATCTGTGTAGGTTAAATTTAATTTGCCGTTTTTAACATTAACTGACAATTCTTTTGATACAGGATTATCATCATCTGATGAAAAATTAGATGCAGAAACAGCGGCAGTTGTTGATGTAGGATAAGGTTTTGATATTCCGTTTGTAAAATCATATTCATAAAGAGCATTACCATAAAGCAAGATTGAATTTTGCTTGGTTGTCTTAAAACTTATTTCAAGATAACCAGCCCTAAAGCCAACCTTTGTTGTTCCTGGGTCAGTCAAACTAATTAAAGCATCTTCTTGAATAATTGGAACCAAGTTCTCATTAATATTATCAGGTCCAAGTGGATATGTTGATGTAAGTTTAGTTGCAGTATTGCCACTAATATAATATTCTGAGTAAAGATTATCAGACATTGGCTTACCAAAAATAATTGGTTTTACAGAAGGCGTAGCGGTTGAACTATCTGAGTAAGACTTTGATCGTATATACCAGCGAGAATTGACACCACCTGCCATATTTCTAGATCCCTGCACAAAATCAAATACACATTTGTTTTTTGATACAGGAACTTCAAACTGATCAAATTGATTAAAAGTATTATTCATTACACTACCTCTTTCATTGGAGTTATATATTCTGAAAGTGAAACTGATGTTACATAATTTGCCCAAATTGTTATTGGTTCAAAAGTTTCAAAAGTATTATTAATTCTAATTCCATTTCCTTCTGAAGCAATTATACCTGTAACTCTTCTATCTTGTAGAGCAAATGATGCTTCCATTGTATCTGCAAAAAGAACTCTTGGTGTTCCAAAAGATCCAAGCGCAGCACTTGCTAACATAAACTCTGTAACTATATTTACACTGTCTGATCTTTCAGCATCATTAATTTCAGCGTTTGCTGTCATTGCTTCTACTGTAAATTCTACTACAAAAGTTGTAGAAATTGTTGGGTCAGCAATATCAATATCACATGTTGCAGATGTTGTAGCAAATATAGAATCTCCAGAAACATTTGGCATTACTAATTCTGCAGATGCTGTTAATGGATCAGACAAGTTGACTGTATTTGTCTTTGCTGGCATTGTATTGTAAAGATTTGTTACCATTGTTGATGTGATTGCATTCTTGTCCCAGTAAACTTCATCAACAATAAGTTTAGTATTTGTTGGAACAGCAGGCAAAGCCGTTGCTGCAAATGGAGTAATCAAACAACCAACAGCAAGTCTTGGGTGATTATTTGCTTCAAAGTTTGGTCCAGAATCTTGCACAGTTGCATTTGTTGTGCTTCCTGCATATGTGCCAAGATTAATGGTTGACAATAATACTGCATCAACATAAAGTCTAACTGTGTTATTGTTTGCATTTGTATGATCAAATTCAACAACTACAAAGTGACGATTGTAATCAAACAAGTCTATAGCAGCAGTATCTTGTTCAACAAATGTTCCTGAACCATTATTGAACTGCATGTGCAACTTGCCCTGGTACTGATAAAGAACTACATGCTGATTATCCTTGTAGCCATTAAGATTCCATAGAACTCTTAAACCATTAATTGATTGATCATCTGCTGCTCTTTGGAACCAGAATGCTGAATGATAAGAGTTTTGACCAGTACCCCAAGAATCATTCCATTCAGATTCTTTTAGTATTACACCATCAGTTGCATAATTTAATCCCGCAGTTTTTGCTGATTTATTATTTATTCCAAGATCATAAGAAACAACAGTTCCTCCTACAGATGTTGGAATTACTGAATAACTATTGTCAATACCATGATCCATTAACGAATCTGATGAGTCAAAGTTTACATATCTATAAGGATCAATATTTGTTTTTACATATTGATAATATGTGTTGTTAGATACAAAATGATTGTTTAGTTCTGCATATACTGGAATTATTTCTGCAGATATAACCTTATCCAAACTTACTGTTGGCTCAAGAAGTTCTGCCTCTATCATTCCAAATTCTTCAGGGAATAGATTCTTTGATTTACCACCAATTACTACTGGCTCAGGAATGTTAAGTACTAATGCAGAAAATGGAGTTTCTTGATACAAAGCATTTTGAACTGGTAATACTTGATGATCTCCGCTTTCTGCAGCAACACCGTAAGCAATTGGTGAGTAATCTGTATTTGGAGAAAGGTTCTTCATAAATGCATAGTGAGAATAAACTTGGTTTTCAGATAAAGTTCTATCGTAAATAGCAAACTCATCTGTTCTAACACCTGTTTCTTGAACAATACTTTGGCTACCACTTAATTGAACTACCCATCCAATTTGTGGACCCTCTACAGTTACTGCATCATTGACAGTTGGGAATGTTATATTTTCTTCTCCTCTGTCAGCAAGATCATATCTAATATTTAAAGCAAGATTGCTAATGATTGATCCATTTAAATAAACCTTTTGTCTAACTTGATTTGGATTTTCTAGTGGTTCATAAGTTACAACAACATGGTTCCATGAATCTCTTTTTGGTTGTCCATAATAAGTTCTCCATGATGCAACAGCATCACCAATATTGCCACTAGTAAAGTCATAATTTTTTATTAAATCTGCTATAAGAACATGTGTATTGCTTGGTTCTCCAGTTTCACCAGAGCCCCAACCATCAAACACTTCAGCAATTCTTGTTGTTCCGTCAGTAAAGATAGGACCAGATTCAACACGATTGCCAAATTTTGTTCCAGCAGCAACTGAATAATACCAACACTCAATACTTAAAGATCTTGTAGCATAAAGATCTGCTCTTCTTTGCATATAGTTTGGAACTATAGCCTTAACCTTTGGAATCTGACCGCCAATATTAGAAGTGGCTTCCCATGATTTTCCATTACCAACAGATGTCATTTCTTCGCCAGACGTAACATTTACAATAACATCATCAACTTCCCAACCACTTACAGGCCATGAACCAAGTTGTTGTGGAACTGATTGTCCATCTTGAATATAAAATACTGGATCTAGATTCTTAACAAGAGCAAGATAATTAGGAGCAACAGAAACAACTGGATCTACCAATATTGCTGATGCAGTAAATGCAAAACGGGAAAGTAAAGGATCAACTATATCAACCGTTGCAGTTAAAGATTCAACAGGAATAATTCTATCTGCAAATGTATCAACACCAATTCCGCTTGGGAATGTTGCATCCAATTCCATTACATCTGCGGTATATCTAGATTCTGTTGCATTGCTCCATGCTGGCAGAACCATAAATGCATCTACTGGGAAACTTGTGGCAACATTAACGCTATCTGGTCGTGTAGCAATATAGGTACCGTCAACAATTGTTGCATCAACATAGATTGGTTCAGGTGGATATATAGCATCTACTGGTGCTGCTGGTTCCTGGATTGTTCCAGCAAGCCAAATTTGATTAATTTCATAAGCAGTTAAAGCAGTAGCAGTAGCCATATGAAGGTTTTGAATCTTATAATTACCTGTATTGGCTGCAGCATTTTCACCAAATTCAAACTCTGGATAAAGAACGGTATCTGTATTTGTTCTTGTATCTACAAGTTCTCCATTTAAATAAACCTCAAAGTTATTAATTTCAGTTCCACTAGTTCTTCTGATTGCTAAATAATTCCAGTCAGTTGTATTTAATGTTGGTCCAACAAAATAAAGTGTTGGATTTGTTATTGGAAGATTAAATGCATAGCCAAGCCTTGAAGCATTTCCAGTGTAAGTATTACCAGTAACAAAAAAATGAAAGTCTGGATTTGATCCGCTTGTTGGTCTAATTCTTGCTAATGTTAATCCTCTATAAGTGTTACCTGTAGGCAAAGTATTTATCTTAAACCAAAAACCAATTGTATAGTTAAAATCTTGCCATATAGGTCTTAATGATGCTACTGTTGTTGAATTATAAGGTCTTAATGCTCCGACTGAATTTAACAAATAAGAATCTGCATCAGATGCTGGTGGTCCATCAACTGAGTATTCAACTGTCATTAAACTTCCAGTAGTGCTTAAATCGCTTGTTGATCCAGTTGCTTTGCTTCCGTATATAGAAACACCAGTAATTGGTGAACCTGTCTTTGCTCCAAATTCAATACCGTATTCAATTGGATATGTAGCAATTTTATCTCTTAGGCTGCCAGGCAAATAATAAAGCGGTGCTTGTGGTGGTGGGCTCCAAGATGGTAGAAGCAGTTCAAAGTTTGATTCTGCTGGTACTGCATTAAATACAACTTCTTTGTCAGCAATAATAGATACATCAAGTAAATCAGATGAGGCTATTGCAGGAGTTTCTTGAATTAATACATCTAGTGGTATGTTTCCTGGGTCTACCATCAAACCTTCTGCTGTTGCAGGTGTTTCCAAAATATTTATATTTGATTCTACGCTTGCCGTGCCATCTAACATTTCTGATGATGCTTCTGCAGGAGTTTCTACAATGTCTACAACTGATTCTGTGCTTGCTGCAGCATCCAACATTATTGCATCTGCCTCTGCAGGTGTTTCTCCAATGTCTACAATCATTTCTGCACTTGCAGTGGCATCTAACATTAAAGCGTCTGCAGTTAATGGTTCTGATAAATTATCTACATCGCTTGTAACAACAACCGTTGCCTCTAAAAATTCTGAGGAAGCATCTAAAGAAAAGTCAAGTAAGACACTAATGCTTATATCTGTTGTTACTAATGGGTCAACGCTTTCTGCAGTTACATCTATAGATGTTGTAATATTAACACTGTCTGAAGTTGTTGTAACTATTGTTGGTTGTATTTCTGAAATGCTAGGTTCAAATGGATCAGCCAAGACTAGAACTTCTGATGTTGTTGCTATAGTCGGATCAAAAGACTCAATGTCTGCAGTTGCTGGTGTTTCAAGTATTTCTACATTGCTTTCTGTTGAAGCAACAGAATCAAATATGTCTGCATTTGCAGTTGCTGGACTTTCTAAAACATTTACATTTGATGTGCCACCAGATGATCCTACATTCCATATTTCTGCAATTTCTGTTGGTCCAATAACAGACGAAGGTGCTAAATAATAATTTGAAATATTCATGGTTGTTGGATTACTTGCACCATAAGACGAAGCACCATGTCTTACTCCAGTAATTGCACCACCAGCGCTTAAACCAGTTCTAGTACCAACAAGTTGTCCATCATAATACATAGAACCAGATGTACCTGATTTTACAATTGCTACATAATGCCATGTGTTTGTTGTGATTACTGGTGAAACTAAAGTGCCCCAACTTAATCTTCCAGCATTTCCAGTGCTACTATCGAGACCACCAACACCAATTGCATAACCAAATGTTGTATTTGGAGTTACATTCATTATGGTCATTGGACCTGAACCACCTGATGCTGGCAAGGCTGCTAGATTAAACCAAAAACCAATACTCCAGTCTCCGTCAGAAAATCCAACACCTTCAGTTGTATTAGCATTTACAGAAACATTTATAAAAGAGGTTTGATTTGTTGCACTATTTAAAACAAATTTCCAAGAACCTGATCCACCTGCTGGACCTACTGTTGGCTCATGAACAATGTTTGCTGCTGAGTTTTGAGCAAAAATTCCTAAAGGGTTTGTGCCAGTTCTTGTTGGTGTTAATGTATATGCTTGGTCAAATTCAATACCACGCTCTAAGGCGTAACTGTTTATTTTTGTATTAAGTGTTGATGCCATAAAAAAAGACTACGCCTGTTACAGCGTAGCCATTCCTCCAATCAATGCTAGTTCTGGATTAATTCCAGATAGGCTGTGGCCATTGATAGATGGAGTAGATAGAGAGAAGCAGGTCCGAGTTGAGCGGAGAGATAGGCCATGGATAGCCTTAAGTTCTACCTTGACGGTAGGCTCAACTAGTTTAGATGACAATCCAACAATTAGTGGACCTGCTTCTACTCTAATATTCATTATGCTACTGTGACTCTCACAATACCAGTTGAATCCCATGTAATGGTAAAGTTACCATTTGAGGATGACTGATCTGAACCGAAGTCAACATATCCAATAAGTGGACGAGTTGCATCTGTTGCAGGGGTTGCATTGTAAATTACTGCATAACGAGCAGTAATTGTAGATGAAGCCCATGTTACATCGTCAGCATCAAGAACGATTACGTTTGTTGCTGAGTTGTATGTGTTGGTCTTGTTAGCCAATGTAATTCCACCAGATGTGTAGCCTGTTCCAGTTACCTGGTTAGCAACAACATCATCAAAATAATCATGTGCATCTTGATTTGGTGTGTATGCGTTTGTGAGAAGCGCCACCTTTATGGTGTCTGAATCCCAGTCGATTTCCTTGTTAAAGGACTTTACTACGAAGTTTCCGTATAGTTTGCTTGCCATTTTATGCTCCTGTCTTTTCTACGATTGCGAATGCGTCTGCATCTGCAACTGCGAATCCACGACGGATGCGAGTCTTCAAGACTACACCATCACGAGCGAATTCTGCATCACGAGATACTACTGATTCTACGCCACCACGAACACCATTGATGAGCATCTGACGGTTACCGACGATGAGCAATGCATTTCCTGTTGGTGAATCTGTTGCTGCTGTTGATGTTGCAGCGCCATAGGAAACAACCAATGGATAACCAAATAGGCTTCCTGGTGTTCCTGCAATTGGATCTGGAAGAACCAAATCAGAGTTTGGCTTTACCATTCCACGAATTTCCTTAAGCATCTTAGGATGTGCCATCCAGACTGTGTTTGCAGCATCAAACTTTGAAGAATCTTCAACAATACCAAGTGCATTGTTAATATCTTCAAATGAAAGTGCTCCACCAGTTTGGATTAGGTTTGTTCCTGCAGATCCTGGAGATACTGCACGATATAGAGATGTATAAGGTTGTCCGTCATCTCCGTCGCCTGCTGCTGTTACGCCAAGGCAAGCATTATCATACTTACGAGCCCAACGAGATGCCCATTCACGCTTGTAAACAGCGAGTGTGTCTACTAGTGAATCGTTTACATCTTCTTCTGAGATGTGCATCAATTGTGCATATTTTCTTGCTGTCAATACGATTTCGTCAAGAGTTGGGTTTGATGCAGGAATCTCTGCGCCTTCTGCAACCACTACTGGTGCATCGCCAACAAAACGAGGTACTGACTTTGTGCGGGAAGCCATTGCTTCACGACGGGCAAAACGCTCTACAGCAGAATTTGCAATAAGATCCTGAATTACTGCGGACCCTTGCTCTTCTAGGATGTAGCCGTTAGCCTCTGTTAAATCAACACGACTAATTGTCATTTTATCCTCCTATGGATATTAAAATTATTAAATTGTAGGTTTGAATCGTCTAATTCAGACTAATTATAGGGCAAGCGTCCACCAGCACTATATGAGTCTATTATATCATTTAATTACAACTTGCCAAGTATCTTAGCAGCCTGCAATTGTGTTGCTGTGTACTGAGTAGTGACACTAGCCTTTACACCAGCATCAGACTGACCACCAACACGAAGTTTAGGATCAAAAATCTCAGGAAGGTCTTCCTTGAGTTTATTAAATTGATCATCAAATCCTACAACCTCTAGATTTTCGTCAAACTCAAGTTTATTCATGTCCATAAACCTAAGCAGTCTTTTAGGATCTTTAACTCCCTCAGCAGAAATCTTTTGCAAAACCTTCTCATGTAGAAGTCTTCCACTAAACTCTGCTATCTTTTGGCTGGTGCTATTTAGATCAATTTCAAGTTGTTCTTTCTGTTCCCTGAACTTTTTAGCATCAGACTTTGCACGATCTAGGGCAGCGAGAACTGCCTTTGGATCATTCAAAGTTGTTTCTTCATTAATTGCTTGTTCTTCTGTATTATTCGTTTCCAACTTGGCCTCCTGTGGCTTCCATCATTACATTGTTGGTATTTGTATTTTGTGACAAACTAGTTAATGATTGTTCTGTTGCTGCAATCGCTGCTGCTACATCTAAATCATAACCCATTTCAATAAGAACTTGCTCAAGAGATACACCAACTACTCTCTTTTTAACTGCAACTTCCCATTCATCTAAACTATCCATAGATTCAATATCTTGCCACTTAACCTGAACATTTGGTTCAGCAGCATTATCAATCTTTAGGATAAATCTAAACATATCAGCCCAGGTGGAGCCAAATGTAATTTGACGGTCCTTTACCTTAGCGATAAGTGGTGCTTCAGCAGTTCTGAGTGATTCACCAGAAGGAATGCTTCCAGTTTTCTCAAAATAGTGAAGCGGAGTATTTGTAATAGAAGCCATAGAACGAACAAAGTCCTTAACTGGCTCTGTAAATACTTTGTAATCTGCTGGAGAGAATTCTCCAACTTTATCAACACCCTTGAGATACCAAAGTTCTCCAGGTCCGTTTTTCAAACGACCAATATTCTCAGCATCTGTTCCTTCTTCATCAAAATCTTCAAACTCTGATGAATTTCCTGCGCCAGTCAAAGCATAACGCTGTGGTGCACCTTGATAGTCAACAGTTGTCATGTGAGTAACTATTAGTTTATTGATTGCATCTTGTGGACCGTATGCATCAACATGCTCTGGTCTTCCATATTGCTTAGATGTGCGGAAATGGAATACTGGAATCTCATTCCATGGGTTTTCTACAACTGCAACTGGTAAAAATCCATTAGCAGATACAATATTAATTACTTCTCCAGGCATTGTGTATTTCTCAATACGGTCTGGGTAATACATGTTTAAGTGTGCTGTTTTTTTGGTGTGATCCAATGGATCTTCTGATTGCCACAATTTTGCAGCAAATCTTTTTGTTCTTGGGCTTTCGTCATCATAAATCATAACCGTTGTAAGTGGTGAGTTGTAATCAACGGTAATGTTTCCTTCTTGATCAGTCCAAACAATGGCGTAGCAATCGCCATAGGTAAGTGCACGACGATGAATCTCGTCTGCATCAATCTGTAAGTCATTCATTTGCCAGATGTCGCTTATTTTCTTATTTGCTTCATCTGTACTTGCTGTAATATTTGCAATTTCTAAACGGTTTAGAACTGAATCTACAACTGTTCTTGCAAAATTAAATCTAAAGTCATTTGGAGAGCCTCCAAGTAACTTGTACCAACGATTATTTGGAAAAACTTCTGAGTTTGTTCCTTCGTAGTATGCTTCTGCCGTTAGATAGGAATTTCTTCTATCTATGATGGTATCTATTGCCTTTTTAATATCAGACATGTGTACTCCTTAAATAATTTATTTGTTTTGTTTCTAATTTAACTGCTTTGTTATCTAAAAAGTACAAAACGCCAGAAACAACGGCATCAAGTACGTCTTCGTGAGACAATTTTGGAAAAGCCCACATTTGTTCTTCTAAAGTAGGGAAATGTGCAGTGTGTCGCACTTTTCCTTGTTGATAAAAGTTCAAAGCCTTACCAGCACGAATCTGCTTAGATAAACTTTGATTCTTTGATCTATATTTTGCTGGCACCGATTTGAAAACATCCTTCCACAAATCGCCACCTTGGTTTACTTCAACATAAAGTAGACCAACATCAAATTTGTCTACCAAATAAGCAACTCTATCTGCTATTTCTGATGGAGACATTTTGACTTGCTCTGCATATCTTACATAGATGTTTGATTTTCCAAGATCATCTACGCCTCTAGACAATACGGCTATTCCCGTATAGTCAGAAATCTTATTTTTTGTAACTGCTGGGTCAATTGAGATGATAGTGTTTCCATAATCTGATAACTCTTCAATAATAATGTCTTCGTTGGTCCAAAACATGCCATCTGTGTTAACTGGACGGTTCATATAGTTCTTGGCAAAGTCTCGCAAGTGTCTTTGACTGTTAAGCCACTCCAGAGGCCACTTCTCAGGCCATACGGAACGCTCTGAGCCATCATCGTTAGGCATAATGGCTGGATAATAGTGAACATTCACATTCTGGTCTTTAATCCAACCCAGTTCAGGATCATCATAGCCCTCACCATACTTACGGAATTGGTCCATAACAGAGTTAGGCATGGTGGTTGTACCCACAAAAATCATACGAGCATAGATATTCATAGGTGCGATATCGTCAAATACTGTATTTTTCTGCTGCCCTGCTTGATATTCAGAGTAGTTCTTCTCGCCTTTTTCAATGTCATCCAGGATTATTAGGTCTGGGCGTTGGCCGAATACCTTTTTTCCTAAAGAGTTAGTGTCAATACCATTAGCATCAAATATAAAATCGTTGCTTTGAATAATACGCCATGAGTTAGAAGCCATAGCACGGCCTGATGAAGCCACGAGTTTAGGTTTGCAAAGTTCTGGGTAATCTTGGATAAGATATTCATTGGACTCCAATTCGTTTTTAAAGGACATTAAGTGTGTTTCGGCCTGGGATGCGGCATCTGAAAAAGCGGCAATGAACTTGACATGTCCATGTGCTGCTGCCCACATAGGCAAAATCAGGAAAATCCAAGTAGATTTGCCACATTCACGAGGTGCGATAAAAGCATCACGGTTTTGCTTGGGTGTTTTAGGTTTATGAATCCAGGATTTGCCATATTCAGCCAGATCAGTGTGGAATTCTGATAATGTTATTTCTCCTTGGGCATTTTGCAGATGGTGTGGTAAATAAACCAAAGCAAATAGCATAGGATCATATTTGGTTAGTTCTATACGGCCCTCAGAAAATGACAATAGTTCTATAGGGATATTATCTAATATCTCAGTTGCTAACATTTTTCCTTCTTGATGCTTTGGTTTCTAGGTTTGTCAATCTATCATTAATAGAATTAATTGATGCCTCTAGTCTATTTAGTTGATCTTTTGTGCTGCCACCACCATTTGGTCTAAATTCTTTAATTAAAAATCTCATCATAGCAAATATTGAGCCAAGGATTGCTGTTAGGGCTCCTCCGAATGCTGCTACTAGTTCTGGTGTCATTTATACCACCTACTAGATTCAAAAGTGTGGGAAATATTGTTTTCAGACAGCGAAAAAAAAACTTTTCTGAAAACCTTGGTTTCGGGTACCGCTACCATATCAAACCTCATTTGTCAAAACCTTCAAACCTTTATTCCTCATAGCCTCATTACGGGCTTTTGCTTCATTCAATAGATCTATAATGGCCAAGTCTTGTCCATCCTTTTGTCTATTCTCATTGATAACAGTTGATTTTCCCTCTATAAGGTTTATGGTTTGTATTGCTTTATGGACGGCATTGGCCAACTTATTCAAACCATCGCTATCCAATGCATCTTGCATCAATGCTTCTACACATCTATCCAATACTGCTTGTGCCGCTATTAGTTTTTCTTTATCAGTATAGAAGTTTCTTGTACTTACCGCCATTTTTGCCAGGGTGTCAATAGTAGGCAATTCTATATTCCGTTCGATAAACCACTTCTTGGCCGTATGATAAGACTTTGGAAAACCAAGATATCTAAGTGTTGGGCCAATTCCCATTTCTTGTGCATTGGATATAAAGTCTTGAATTTGTTCTTCTGTATATTGGCTATAGCCCATGATATGCTCCTATTAAGGTTTGAAGGTTTGGATATTTGGTTTTACGACGCACACTTCTGACGGTCCCAGCATTTATAACCATATTTCAAACCTCTTCACTCTGATTTATTAAACCTTCTATGGTCTGAATCAAATAATCGTCCAAACCAATCTCCAGGCTCATCTCTGTTGTCTTATTGGAATCAAAGAATGTCAAAACCATCTTAAGGCTTCCTTCTTTGTATTCTATTTCTCCTGCGTATGGAAATAGTATCATTTCTTCCTCAGTTCCCTGCGAAATTTGCCTAGTTTATGCATCGTATCAATTATAGCATTAAAAAGTG
>Ga0315907_10001992_pt1 | contig 26622 bp, 19 predicted proteins | sample LakEriMetagenome_3_FD_203525 | JGI IMG/M metagenome (GOLD analysis project Ga0315907, IMG submission 203525) | Freshwater fungal communities from buoy surface, Lake Erie, Ohio, United States - Buoy 12 MA123 | ecosystem: Environmental > Aquatic > Freshwater > Lake > Lake biofilm | place: USA...
CACTAATCCCTTTTTTCGAAGCTTTCTTGCCATTCTGCTTTTATTAATAACATTCAATGGCATAAGTCGCGAACTACCTAAGCGTCCAGAACCGGCTAAATTGGTGAACGATTTTGCGGGAATTTTAAATGCCCAAGAAATAGCATTGTTAGAAACCAAATTAGTGGCTTTCGACGATAGCACCTCTTCTCAAATAACCATTGTTATTCTTAAGACTTTGGATGGAGAACCCGCATCGTCGTATGCTCCCGAATTATTTAACTCATGGAAGATTGGTCAAGAAGGGAAAAATAATGGGATACTGATATTGGTTTCGATGGATAACCCAAGAGAAGCTTTTATTAATACAGGATATGGTGTTGAAGAATTCGTTCCTGATATCATGGCTGGCCGCATCGTACAAGAAGACTTATTGCCGTATTTCAAAAAAAAGCAGTACTACGAAGGGCTCGATAAAGCATCGACCGATATAATGCAATTACTTAAAGGTACTTTTAAAGGCTTTAAGAAAAAAAGTCGGGGACAGAAAATACCCCCTATGGCGATTCTTGTAGTGATCATTCTTGCTGTGATTCTCATTTCTAAATCAAAAGGTGGAGGCGGAGGACATTATATGCGCACTTTTGGAGGAGCTGGTCTAGGAGGTTTTGGTGGATTTGGTGGCGGATTCGGAGGTGGCTCTGGAGGAGGTGGATTCGGGGGTGGTGGATTTGGAGGTTTCGGAGGAGGAAGTAGCGGTGGTGGTGGCGCTGGTGGAAGTTGGTAAAAAAGGCTCCTGTTAAATTTCGCATCCTTTCTTGCAACTTATAAAGAAATAAATTAGGTTTGAATTTCATAACAACCCATTTTCCAATAAAATAAAATCATGAGAAATTTATTGCTTTTGCTCGCGTTTTTCCTAATATCATTTTCATCATTTGCTCAAATTCCAAAAGGAATGGATGTTTATGATGGTTGGGCTTGCACCAAGAAAGGAGATACGCTTCGTGGTAAAATTTGCAACATCGATCCTAAATCAGGACAACGTTTGGATAAAATCTTTCTTTTCGATTCCGCTAACAAGAAAAGTCGTTTAGGTCCGGAAAAGCTAACTTCCTATTTCATGGACGGAAAACTTTTCGAATTTGTTACTTTAGAAGAAACTCCTGTTGCCGTTCCAATGCAAAAAGTAATTTCAGGCGATTTGTGTTTGTTTTATGCTTGGTTTCCTTTAATGGAGAGCACACCTCAAAAGTATGTATACGAAAAAGCAATCTTTTTAAAGAAGAAGGATCAAACTGCGTATATTGAAGTTTTGGAAAAAAAATTCCAGAAAAATATGGCATTGTATTTTAAAGGCGATGAAGACATTATTCAGTTAATTAAGGACAATAAATACGAAGCAAAGGATATTGAAAAGATTGTAATAGCATACAACGAGAAAAAGTGATTCATCATCTGCTATGTCAGAAATAGCTTCAAGAAGCCAGTTGATTGAACTAAACTATTTTATCAAAGCCGATTGAGAAAGTACAATTTCAATCGGCTTTTTTATGTAAGTTATTTTTCAATTAATAAAGAATCCAATTGTGAAAACTTGAACATAAAACCTAACTATTTGGCCACAATCGGCGATTTGCCTCAGAATCTACTATTAAAATATACTTAAAATATATAAATAATAATTTGTATTGTAAAATATTCTATGTAAGTTTGTAACCATTACCTAACTAATCAATTTTAATATTATGAAATTTTCTACTTTTTCAAGTTTTCCTATGATTGCAGCAGCAATGCTTGTGTCTGGAACTGTTGGAGCTCAAGTAAATGCAACTGCTGTTACTAGCTTCACTCAAGGAATGCGTGCTGATGGTGTTTCTCCAATTGGAGTTACGCGTAGCAACCCAAACAATGCTCTTGGAGCAATTACATCAAACCACGACGTTAACGTTGGAGAAGCATCAAACAACAACACTTCTGTTGAGTTTGTATCTCTAGGTTTTGGTGGAGAAATCGTTCTAGAATTTGCAAGCCCAATTTGCAACCAAGCTGGAAACGACCTTGCTGTTTATGAAACATCTTACGGATCTCCGTCATGTGCTTCTTGGCCAGAAAAAGCGTTAGTTTACGCTCGTCAAGATGATTGTCAGCCTTGGATTCTTATCAGCCCAGCTGATGGAGTTTGCCAAAATGCTGATTTAGATTTAGGTGTTCTTAGCTGGGCTAAGTATGTTAAAATCGAAGACATTACAAACCCTACAACTTTCCTTGCTAACAACCAAGACGGTTATGATGTTGACGGGGTTGTTGGATATTCTTCTTGTGGCGGTGCATCTGTATCTGCTGCTGATAAGTATTCTCCAAACGCTGTTGTTACTGCAACGCAAGGTCTTCGTAAAAACGGCACTGCAGTTCCTGCAAATCGTTCAATTCAAGGTAAAATGTTAGGAGCTCCTCAAATGAGCGATGCATCGACATCTGCTGCTAACTACCCTTTCTACGCAATGGGTTATGCAGGAACAGTTACTTTGTCTTTCCCTTACACGATTTTGAATAATGCAGGTGCTGATATCGCTGTTTACGAAACAACATTCGGAGACAACGCTTCACGCAGCTGTGCAAGCTATCCTGAAAAAGCGAGATTCGAAGGTTCTGTTGATGGTTCAACATGGTTCGATCTTGAAGCAGTTGTTACTGCTGACGATGCTGGATCTACTCTTTGCCGCGATGGTCAATTAAACATTCCTGCTGGTCAAGCGGGTATCAATTACATCCGCGCTACTGACGTAACAATTGCTTTCGGTGCAAGTTCAACTGATGCTTATGATATCGATGGTATCGTAGGTCTTGGTCAGTGTGCAAACACAACTCCTGTTACTCCAGGTAGAATTGCTACGGAAGAAGCAATCGGTGAAGGTGAATTCGGGATCGAAGTTTCTCCAAACCCAGCTTCTGATTTTGCTGTATTGAATGTTTCTGGATTAAACAACATGGAAAACTATTCTATCAAAGTAATTGATATGATGGGTCGTGTTATCTCTAACGAAAATCTTAACAATACAACAGGAAGCTTTACTCAAGCTTTAAACATCAACAAATTAACTGCTGGTATCTACATGATCTCTGTTGAATCTAACGGAAACCGTGAAGTAACGAAGTTGATTAAAAAATAATCAGAGTTTTCTCTGATAAAAGCCCCAACGTTATGCGTTGGGGCTTTTTTTATGCAAAAATTTATATCCTATTCTTTCGTATTAATCTCTGCAATTGTGATTATTTTTGCTAAAATTCTGTGGCTTATTAAAAAGCACCTCTCCTCCATTTTTTTATTCGTTTTCTTGAATTTGATGTCTGCTGGCATAGCCGCGCAACAACAGCCTAAAACGCCAAGTGTTCAGGAAGTCTATACCTATATTGTTTGCTCCGAAATCAAATTCCCGGACATTGTTTTACGTCAAGCCATATGGGAAACAGGTTGGTTTAAATCGAAACACATGATTCACAAAAACAATCTGTTTGGATTTCGACACTCTAAAGAATACATGAATTTTAAAAACTGGAAAGAGTGTGTTGATTACTACAAAAACTGGCAATTAAGAAAATACACTCGAGAAGGAGAAGACTATTACGCGTTCCTAATTCGAATAAAGTATGCTCAATCGAATAAATATATTGAGAGCTTAAAGAGCTTAAACGTTAAAACAGCAAAGGTTAATTGCAATGAAAAATAAGCTTGTAGAAACTTTATTGCTTCTTCTATTTACCACCGCGCTCTTAACCATCATTTCATTTTTCCCATTTTACATGGGTGAATTTGGAAGCCCTGATTTTCTTTCTGAAATTAAAACATCAAGTCAGTCGAAACACATTAACTATAAATCGAAAGAACAATTAGCAGCTCAGGATTCTGCATTTGTCGAACCGACAAAATTATTGGCTGACACATCCATTAGCAGCTTCGGTGATTTGAGCGCTTTCTTTGAAGCATTGTATTCGCTTCATCAAAAGGTGCAAGCTATTCACGTGGCTTATTTTGGCGACTCCATGATTGAAGGTGATCTTTTAACAATGGATCTTCGAAAAAGTCTTCAGCAACGTTTTGGTGGCCGTGGTATCGGATTTATGCCGCTTACATCGGCAACTGCTGGATTTCGGACAAGCATCTCGCATCAGTTTAATGAGAACTGGACGACCTATCATTTCAATAACAAACCTCCCGAAGGTATTGAATTAGGATGGAGCGGCTTTTCGTTTCGACCGCAACCGGGAGCAAATGCACGTTTCCGGAAATCGAAATGGCAAGATGCTTTTCGTCGTATTGAACTTTACTACAAAAGTGCTTCTGCAGGGAAGTGGAGTATTACGAAACATGCAGCAGAATCGGAAATTACGTTCGGAGCTTCAGATTCCATCAAAACACTTACACTTAATGATAGCATTCGTTTTGAAGATATTTCCCTAAAACTCATCGAAGGAAATCCAACCGTGATGGGCTTGAATTTTGAAGATGGGCCAGGAATTTATGTCGACAATTATTCCTTTCGAGGAAATTCAGGTGTGCCCCAAAATTCCATCAAAGATGAAACGTATCGATTTGCATCCAGTCAGCTAAACTGCAAACTCGTGGTGTTGCATTATGGACTCAATGTAGTTGGGCATAAAGTGGGCGATTATTCTTGGTATTTACAATCATTCAAGAAAACCATACAGAAGTTTAAGCGCACTTTCCCCAATGCGACAATCATTGTTTCGAGCGTTGGTGATAAATCGTACAAATCGGGACAACAGTATCATACAGAAACCGACATTCCTTTATTTGTGGGTATTCAAGCAAAATTGGCGCGTGAAGAAGGGGTTGTTTTTTGGAATCTTTATCAGGCAATGGGCGGTTACGATTCAATGAAACGCTGGGTAGAAGAAGAGTCGCCTCGAAAAGCAGCCAAAGATTACACGCATTTTAATAATGAAGGAGCTAAAACGGTTGCTAAATTATTCTATGATTGGCTGATGAAAGAATACGAAGTTTACCTTGGAAAGAAACTCGAAATCATGTCGAATCCAGATGCCTTAATCTCAAAACCTGTTTCGAAATGAGGCGAATTGTCATTTTCATTTTGCTCGTTTCGGGGTCTATAAATGCACAAAACGACTCTCCTTCGTGTATTAAAGATTCCCTCAATTTTATACAAAACAGATCGGGGCTTTCTGCTTTTTTAAAGGCCACAAATCAATTCAGCAAAGGGGAAATTCCTAAACTTCGGGTTGTGCATCTTGGCGACTCTCACGTGCAAGCGGGCTTTTTCTCAGAACCCATCCGAAACGATTTGCAATTGCAATTTGGAAATGCGGGAAGAGGAATCGTTTTTCCCTATCAAGCAGCGGGTACAAATGGCCCGAATGATTATACCTTTGGTTCTGCTCAGGCTTGGAAATCTGAGCGCAATTGCATCAACAAAAGCAATTTACCGACCGGCATTGCGGGACATACCATTAATAGTAAACAGCGCACTGCACGATTAAATTTCAAAGAACGAAACCTTTTAAACAAAGGAAAACTGAACAGGATTGTACTGTATCATGCATCCTTGGTCGATAGCAATTTTAGTTACCTGCTAAGCGATAGTTTGGGAAATGAAATTGCAGAATTCGATAAAGACAAAAGCAATGATATGCGCTCGGAATTCACAATTCTAAAACCGGTTTCTAACTGGAAAATACAGCACGACACCATTGCAAAAATAGGAAGCTCATCTACACTCTTTGGCGTTTCACTAGAGAATGAAAACAAAGGAGCTTTGGTCCATACCATTGGCGTGAATGGGGCAGAGTATCAACATTATTTACACAGTGAATTTTTCATCAAACAGCTTGCAGAGCTTGGTGCCGAATTGATTATAGTTTCATTAGGTACAAACGAAGCTTACAATACTAAGGTTTTCAGCCCCTTTGTTTTCGAAGCACAGGTTGATTCCTTTTTAACAGAGCTTCAAATCGCATTGCCAAACGCTTCCATTTTAATTACAACGCCACCAGGTATTGGACAAGCGGTGAACATTCCCGGAAAACGAAAAACCATTCGCTACATCGAAAACAAAAACATCTCCATTGTGTGTTCCATTTTGCACAAACAAGCCATCAAGCACAATGCGGCAATCTGGGATTTTTATCAAATTATGGGAGGACGCGATTCTATGAATTTCTGGGCAGCAAAAGGCCTAACAGACAAACAAAGGATTCACTTTAGTCGAAAAGGATATTTGATTCAAGGTTCCTTATTAACGAAAGCAATCCATAACGAGATAACACTATTTCAGCAAATAAAATGATTGACATACACTTACTAAAATCCTTGTTTGTTTATCAGCCAGAAGACCCTTTGCTATTTAATAGCAGTTTCTTTCTGTACTTTTTGACGCTGTTTTTTGTGGGTTATTTTTTATTGCGCAATCGAGCTTCTGCGCGTATCGCTTTTGTATCCATCTTCTCTCTTTACTTCTTTTATAAAGCTTGCGGTTGGTATGTTGGTTTGGTTTTATTGGCGGCCGTTGTCGATTTTAATTTAAGTGCTCTTGTCTATAAAACTCGAAAAGCTACTTCTCGAAAACTGATGTTGATTTTCAGTTTGCTTATAAACCTTGGATTGCTTGCTTATTTCAAATACACCGATTTTTTTATTGAAATCGTAAATGGCTTCCAAACAAATCAAATAAAGCCATTGCACCTGATTTTACCTGTTGGTATTTCATTCTACACCTTTGAGAATATCAGTTACACCCTCGATATTTACCGAAGATCATTTAAGCCTGTTAAGCGTTTCGGAGATTATCTCTTTTTCCTATCCTTCTTCCCGAAACTTATGATGGGACCTATTGTGAGGGCAGCCGATTTTATTCCTCAAATTCGGAAGCCGGTTTGGCTTTCAAGTCAGGATATCTCGAAAGGATTTTTTCTAATCGTAACGGGCTGCATTAAGAAAGTTGTTATTTCGGACTACCTCAGTACGCACCTAGTGAATATGGTTTTTGATGATCCAATGCGCTTTTCTGGCATCGAATGTTTGTTCGCAGTTTATGGTTACGCAATGGTTATTTACTGCGATTTTAGTGGGTATTCCGACATAGCTATTGGAATTGCTAAATGGATGGGTATCGACGTTAATATCAATTTCAGTGCGCCTTATCAAAGTAAATCAATCACCGAATTTTGGAGGCGCTGGCATATCTCACTTTCTAGTTGGTTGCGCGACTACTTGTACATCTCCTTGGGAGGAAATCGTAAAGGAAAGTTCAGAACCTATCTCAATTTATTTATTACCATGGTTATTGGTGGTTTTTGGCATGGAGCAAGTTGGAATTTCCTGTTTTGGGGTGCCGCTCATGGAGTTTTGTTAGCAATCGAAAAAGGATGGAACGACTTATTTAAACGAAGTAATGCACCATCAAATCTATTAATCAAAGGCCTTAAGCTATTCGTCACATTTCATATAGTTTGCGCTTTATGGGTTTTCTTTAAAGCAGAATCATTTCAACAAGCAAGCGAGCTCTTTTACCAAATAACAAACTCAATTGATCTTAAAACAATTCCTGCATTTGTGTTGAATTATCAACTAACGCTTGGATTACTTTTCGCTGGAATGTTCTTTCATGCTTTACCATTATCATTAAATGAATGGACTATTAAGCAATTGAGTAAAACACATTGGACTATAAAAGCCGTAATTCTAACGCTTGTATTGTTGTTGATTTCCTATTTCAATCAAGCAGGACAAGTCATGCCAATTTATTTACAGTTTTAATTTCGCGATTATTCTTCCTCGGTATTTTTCAACTGCATCAACAATGTATAAGCTCCTTTTACAGCAATGTTTTTATTGTTGATGGAGTTGGCTCCTTGAAGAATTTCTGTGAATCCGCCTTGCGAAACACCTGTTTTAACCTCAACCATGGTGAATACGTTGCTCGTTTGTTGGACAAATACATAATTCTTCCCTTCAAAAATCACGATAGATTCATCGGGTAAAACATCCGAAATCTGATTTTTAATTTCGATTTCTGCATTCATAAACATCCCCGGAATCAGGGTGTCGTCGTATTTTTCAAAATGACAATGAACTTCTGCATTGCGGTCGGCTGAAAGATTTTTTCCAACAAGTATTACTTCGCAGGCATGCTTAATTTCTGGGTTTCGGTTATTGAATGCAAGCAGTTTTTGGCCAATGAAAATATCGTCCAAATCTTTTTCAAAAATGGTTAAAGCCAAATGAATGTCGGTTGGGTTGACCAATTCGAAAAGCACCTCGCTTGGTTGCGCATATTTTCCAATATTCACATTTACATGGGTCACGTATCCATCAATGGGTGAATTAATGTTTATGCTCTTAGAAATCGTTGATTCTGTTAAACGTAATGGATCGATCCCGATAAGTTTGAGTTTCTCAGAAAGCGATTTCACCGTCACTTTTTGAGTCGTAAATTCGGCTTCTGCTTGTTGGAAAATTTTATCGCTGGTTGCTTTGCTCATATTCAGCTCCCGCTGTCTTTCGAATTCTTTTTCGGTGTACTTTAATTTGGCTTGTCCAATTAGATAATCTTGTTGCAATTGAATGTATTGTTGGTCTTCCATTACGGCAATAACTTCTCCCTTCCGAACATGCATACCGGGTAAAAGCTGCGAGGATTTTAAGTAACCACCCAATGGAACACTCACCGAAACCATGTTTTGTGGGGGAACATCTATTTTTCCACTCACATTTAAAATGCGAGAAATGGGCATCTTTTCTATTTTGCCTAAAGAGAGATTCGCATTTTGGACTTGAGCAGGTGTTAACGTTACCGTTTGGCTTTGGATTGCAGGGTCCATTTTTTTCTCGACGGAAGAACTTCCGCAAGAAGCAAGTAATAAAACAATGGTGATACTATATAGGATATTCATTTTAGTTGTTGTTAAGGTAATTGAATTGAATAAGGACTGAATTCAAATTATGAATTGCTTCCAGATAGTCGTTTTCGATTGAAATGGCTTGGTTGCTTAAAAGCGCCCAGTCGAGGTAATTGATGTCCCCATTTTGAAACTGAAGATTGGCCGTTTTCATAATAAGCCGAGCATTTTTCAATCCCGATTGCTCGAAATAATTGGCTGTTGTGGTGAACGATTGAAGTTGTGCGGTTAGTTGAGCGAACTCGTTTTGAAACTTAAATTTCCCTGCAGCAAGAGCGTTTTCCGAAATCTGCTGTTGAATTTCGGAAGCTTTTACCTTGGCTCGTTGCGCTCCATAAAAAAGTGGGATTCCAAGTCCAAATTGTCCCGACTGAAATCTTGATGAATAGGTGTAGGATTTATTATCGGAACCCGATCCAAACATGGTCATGTTATTATATCCCATGGAAATGGATGGTAAAAATTGAGAACGATTGAGTTTATAGTTGGCCAGTGAAATTTGTTTTTCTTGTTCCAACAAGCGTATTTGCGGGTGCTGAAAATTCGCTAATCCAACCAGTGGAATCTGATTCATTTTAAGCGGAGCATCTTCGGGGGAATACAAGGTAGATGTATTCAACAAAAGCTGAAATTCGGCTAAAAGCATTGAGCGCTCCAACAAGAGTTTTTGCAATTGAACGGCAATTTGCCCGCGTTGCATTTCGGCTGAAGCTTTTTCTAGCACATTACTTTCTCCTTGCGAGAAACGTTGTTCCGCCTTGATTAAAAATTCAGCGTAAATGCTGTCGCTTTTGAATAAGAGTTTCTCTTTGGCATTTAAAAACAAGATTGTATAGTACACTTGAGAAACTGCTTTTTTTAGATCGGCTTTTTCGAGATCCAATTTCAATGCACTACTCTTAAATTCTTCACTAAGCAGTGTTTTTTGTTGAGCATAAACCGTTGGAAAACTAAACGATTGAGAAATCCCAAATCGGCTATCAGAATAACGGCTATTGATTTGCCCAAATTCAGAATTGATAACTGCTTGAGGAAGATCCCATGCAGTTTTTTGAAGTTGTTTTTGGTAGTTCGAAAGAAGCAGTTGCTTTTTCACCTGAAGGTTGTTTGCCAAAGCCGAATCGATTGCTGTTTGAAGCGAGATGGGTGTTTGTGCTTGAATAACTCCCGATGTTCCGACTATCATTGAAATAAATAAGATCAGGGTTGTCGTGGTTGTTGATATTGACTGTTTTTTCTTGTCGGCGCGCGATTCAAACAAGATGTATAAAACAGGTAAGACAAACAGGGTTAGAAAAGTTGCAATGAGTAATCCTCCAATCACAACTGTAGCCAATGGTCTTTGAACCTCCGCTCCAGCTCCTTTGCTTAATGCCATTGGCAGAAATCCAAGCGATGCAACGAATGCGGTCATCAACACCGGACGCAATCGAATTTTGGTGCCCATGAGAACGATTTTTCTTAGGTCAGTCCAGCCTTCTTCTTTTAAGCGGTTAAACTCTGCCACAAGCACAATTCCATTGAGAACCGAAACTCCAAAAAGAGCGATAAATCCAACACCTGCCGAGATACTAAAAGGCATATCTCGAACGGTTAACGCCAAAATTCCTCCAATGGCAGAAAGTGGAATCGCCGAATAAATAAGCAAACCTTGTCGCACAGAATGGAATGAAAAATACAGCAGTAAAAAAATGAGCAATAACGAAACAGGCACCATGATGCTAAGTCGCGCTTTTGCCGCATTTAGATTTTCGAATGCGCCACCATACGTTACAAAATAGCCGCTAGGTAACTTCATTGATTTATCTGCTTTCTCCTGAAGTTCGTTTACGATGGATTGAACATCGCGCCCACGTACGTTAAAGCCAACAATGATTCTGCGTTTTGCGTCTTCGCGTTGAATTTGGTTGGGTCCGTTTTTCAATTCTACTGATGCAAGTTGGGATAATGGAATTTGTTGTCCGGTAGATGTTGGCACAAGCATGTTTCGGACATCTTCGATATTTTTCCGTTGGTCTCCTTTCAAACGAACAACTAAATCGAAGCGTTTTTCTCCTTCATAAACAAAGCCCGCCGATTGTCCTGCAAGCCCCATATTAACCACTTTGTTGATGTCTTGGATTGACAATCCAAATTGGGCAATTGCAGCACGATTGTATTCAATCACAACTTGAGGTGCTCCTGTAATGGGTTCCACATAAATGTTTTGTGCTCCTTCAACAGATCCCGACAACTCACCCAATTTTTCAGCATAGGCCGCAAGTGTATCGATGTTTTCTCCAAAAATTTTACACACCACATCTTGCTTTGCACCCGTCATCAACTCGTTGAAACGCATTTGAACAGGATATTGGAAACTGAAGGAAACGCCTGGAAGATCGGCAAGGGCTTCACTCATTTTTTCAGACAGTTCGTTAAAGGTCTCGGCTGATGTCCATTCACTTCTATCTTTCAGAATAACCATCATATCGGCGGCATCCATCGGCATTGGGTCGGTAGGAATTTCGCCGCTCCCAATTTTGGTTATTACTTTAATGACTTCTGGAAAACGATTTTTCAAAATTGCCGCTGCTTTCTGAGAATATTCAATCGAGGTCGATAAACTACTTCCCGTGAGCACACGTGTTTCAACAGCGAAATCGCCTTCTTCCAAAGCAGGAATAAATTCACCTCCCATATTAAGTAACAAGAAAATAGAGATGGTAAAGAGGATCAAAGCCCCCGAAATAATCACTTTCGGGAAATGCAAAACACGATCTAAGGCCGACTGAAAATGACGTTCAAAGAAGATCATCATTCGATCCGAAAAATTTGGCTTATGGCTTACGTTTTTGCTCAATATCAAAGCGGAAATCATGGGAACATAAGTCAACGAGAGAATAAATGCACCCAATAATGCAAAGGCAACCGTTTGTGCCATGGGCTTGAACATTTTACCTTCAATGCCATGCAAAGTAAGGATGGGCAAATACACCACAAGAATAATCACTTGTCCAAAAACAGCGCTGTTCATCATACGACTTGCAGCCTTTTTCACTTCGGTGTTCATTTCGACTTGCGTCCTTTTAAACAAATTCGCACTGATTTTCCCATGCGTTAATTGGTGCAAGGTTGCTTCAACAATGATGACGGCTCCGTCTACAATTAATCCAAAATCTAAAGCTCCAAAACTCATGAGATTGCCACTAACTCCGAATAGATTCATCATGATAATAGCAAACAACATGGCCAATGGAATTACAGAAGCAACAATGAAACCCGCTCGCAAATTCCCTAAAAATAGAATCAGCACAAACAGCACGATTAGCGCCCCTTCCATTAGGTTTGTTTTAACCGTTCCGATGGCATTATCGACCATTTTGGTACGGTCCAAAAAGGGCTCGATGACAACGCCTTCGGGCAAGGATTTTTGAATTTGGGCAACGCGTTCTTTCACATTATCGATTACCTCACTGCTATTTGCTCCTTTTAGCATCATCACAATGGCACCAGTAACTTCGCCAACATCATTGTAACACATTGCTCCATATCGGGTCGCTGCACCTATTCGAACTTCGGCAACATCGCGAATGAGAAGCGGAGTTCCATTCGCTGTGTTTTGGATAAAAGTGTTTTCTATATCCTTAATGCTTCCAACTAAACCTTCGCTTCGGATATATAATACGGTGGGTCCTTTTTCGATGTATGCGCCTCCGGTATTTTGGTTGTTCTTTTCGAGTGCCTCAAAAACCTGGTTGATGGTAATGTTGTTAGCTTTAAGTTTATTAGGCTCTACGGCTATTTCGTATTGTTTTAGATTGCCACCAAAGCTGCTAACATCGGCAACTCCTTTAACTCCCAAAAGTTGCCTACGAACAATCCAATCTTGAATTGTTCGAAGTTCGGTGGAAGTATACTTAGATTCATATCCTTCTTTTGGACGAACAACGTATTGATAAATTTCACCAAGACCAGTAGTAACTGGTCCTAAAGAAATTGTTCCAACACCTTGAGGTATTTCATTTTGAACCTGCGAAAGTCGTTCAGCAACTTGCTGTCGCGCCCAATACACATCTATATCATCATCAAAAACTATGGTAACTACAGAAAGTCCGAATCGTGAAAAACTTCGGATTTCGTGCATTCCTGCAATATTACTATTGGCCAGTTCGATGGGAAATGTAACGAGACGTTCTATATCGGTTGCGCCTAAAGATGGAGCTACAGTAATAACCTGTACTTGGTTATTTGTGATATCAGGAACAGCATCAATTGGAAGGCGAGTTGCTTCAAAACTGCCATAAATAACAAGGGCAAGAACAAAAAGCCCAACAATGAGCTTATTGTTAACCGAGAATTGAATGATTTTATTCAGCATTTCTCAAAAAATAAAATTAGGTTGAAATGAACGAAAACCTCAAGCCCTAAAATGCGGGATTTGGAGTTAAGCGTATATTAAAATTAAATAAAAGAAAGCCAATGGCTCGTTTCAACTAATTTGAGGGGGCTGAAAAATGGAAGAATAACAATCTTGTGTTTCTTCGGTAATTTGAACAAGGGAGTGTTCCGGATAATTGAATGGAATAGAAATCCTGAAATCAACCGATGGAATCAATGCAACGAATGCAAAAGAGCATGTATGCTGAAATGGCAATTTCCCATCGGCTTCTTTGGGATGTTCTGAATTGGATGCGTAGTGAAGAAATAAAAAATCCAAAAAGGTAATTTCTCCTGCAGACAACTCTTGATGTTCTTGAAAATGTTCAATCAGATTTGCAATTTTTGGCAACTCATCCCAATCTGAGCCCGGCATTAGACTTCCAGCAAAGAAATAAAGAGATAGAAAAAGTGCTAAAATTTTCACGGCGTAAATGTAAAGAATGATTTTACATCTTCTTCTTTAAAAATGAAACTCGAAATCAATCCTAAATATGTTATTTTTCGGAATTGAAATTTAAAATACAAAAATGATTTACCGATATATTGCAGTTGTTTGCCTTTTCCTTTTCTCAGAAGTTAACGCGGCCCCTGGGGACACGACTTCCGTTAAAACACATGTCAATCAATTAATTCGAACAGATCCTGGCGTTGGCTATACTGCTTACAAAAGCTGGGGCGTTTTTCCTGCACAAGGGAGCAATATTCATAAGGTGATGATGAAATTGTCTTTTAAATGTCCGTCAGGCGAAAACTGTGGCGAGTGGGATTACCTCAACTATGTTTATTTGAGAAGAAAAGGTGGTGTAGATAGTACGTCGATGAATATAGAATTGGCGAGATTCATCACTCCATACGGAAATTCCTTTTCAGCAGCATGGAAATCGGATTGGATGATTGACATTACCGATTTCGAAGGTTTATTGCGCGATTCTGTTGAAATTGAATACCAACATACAGGTTATGAAACTAATGTTGGACGAGGCTGGATCATTAATTTGGAATTTGTGGTTACTGAAGGAACACCCATTCGTCCTTTTAAAAAACTGCAAAAATTGTGGCAAGGAAGCTATTCCTATGGCGATGTAAATAATCCAATTAATACGCTTTTGGGTACCCAAGAAATTACACTTGGCCCCGAAACAGAATCACTGCGCATGCGCATTGTGCAAAGTGGACATGGAGGAGAAGCCAATGAAGGATGCGCCGAATTTTGCCCGAAAACACGAACGCTTTCACGAAACGGAGAAGTTTTTTCTCAGAAATTGGTATGGAGAGATGACTGTGGATTGAATGCCGTTTATCCTCAAGGCGGAACGTGGGTGTACGATCGAGGAAATTGGTGTCCCGGCGATATGGTTTATCCCGATGCGTATGATTTTACCGTGAGTCCGGCTTCTGTTCAATCGTTCAATATGACTATGCCCGATTTTATTGCAGCATCGTATGCAAACTATGTCGTTCGCGCGTATGCTTTAGAATACGGAGCAGCTTCTTTTCAAACCGATGCATCCATCGAAGACATTCTTGCGCCAAGCGATCGTTATTCGTACCGAAGGTTTAATCCCATTTGTGGCAATCCGCAAGTTATTCTTAGAAACAACGGACGCAATGCCCTTACATCGGCGGTGATAGAATATGGTCCGCAAGGGGGCATTAAAAACACGTTCACCTGGAATGGAGATTTAGGCTTCATGGCCTCAGAAGAAGTGGTACTTCCTGCCAATGTGGTTTGGGGTGTGTCTTCAGGAGTTTTTGAAGTGGAGGTCATTTCGGCCAATGGACAAGCAGACGATTATTCATTCAATAATATGATGCGTTCTAACTTTACAACTCCTTATATAGCTCCAGAAAGATTGGTTGTTGAGTTTTTTACGAATAATTCGCCACAAGAAAATTACTGGACTATTCAAGATATTTCAGGGAATATTTTATATCAACGAACGGGCTCTACTGCTCTTACAAACTACAAAGACACTGTTGACTTGCCAGTTGGTTGCTACAAATTTATCATGGAAGATTTGGGTAAAGATGGCTTAAGTTGGTGGGCTAATCCCAATGCAGGCAATGGGTTCATCCGTTTACGAAAAGCCGATACAGGTGGAATGTTAAAGATATTCAATGCTGATTTCGGAACGCGTGTTGAATTTCCATTTACAACAGGAAGCGCATTGGGGATTGAAAATCAAATGGAGTTACATTCCGATGTTCGAATTTACCCAAATCCTTCGCAAGGAAAAAGTCAGTTAAGCATCACACTTGAAAAGCCGATGGATGTTCACATTGAAATATTCAATTCCTTGGGCCAAATTGTTACTGCCTTAAATCCTGACAAAGGAGATGCATTCATGCTCGAAATCCCTGCTGTTCCTGTAGGAATTTATTTCGTTAAAGTGCAAACAGGAGCTTCGTTCAAAACGATTCGCTGGGTTGTTACTCAATAAATATCAGAACTTTAACTTCATTAACAAGAGAATGTTTCGTCCTGCTTGTGTGAAATAATAGTTGAAATCGTAACGCTGTCCACCATAAATTGCAGGATAGGTTGCCCCGTTTGGACTGTATCTTACATTCAACAAGTTGTTTACTGAAAGGGCAAATTCAAATCCCGGTGACTTTATAAATTCTGGATTCCAATTAACTCGTATTGCTTGAGTTGTAAATGCATCCAACTTTCGAAGATCCGATTGCGTGTTATCTAAGTATTGCTTTCCAACATATTTACTTATCAAAGAGAAACGAAGATTTTTAATGGGTTCATAAATGAAGGTTGAAGAACCAACGGCATTGGGTGAAAAAGAAATGTCAGTGTTTGAATAGTTGTTAATTTGCTGTTCTGCAGAATCGTCAATGCTAATGTATTCAGAAAAATTCTTGATTTTATTTTGACTCAATGCAATGTTTCCTTGCCAAGATATCTTTTTTGTTAAGGTCCACGAGGCTTCCAATTCAATTCCAGCCCGATAGCTTTCCGGAGTATTAATACGGGTTGCTGCTCCCACATCATTCAATGCTCCAGTTAATACCAATTGGTTTTTGTAATGCATATAGTATCCAGTTAATCCAAGCAAAATGGATTTACCTTTGAATCGATAGCCCAATTCGAAATCTTGCAATTGTTCTGGCAATGGGCGACTCAATGTAGATGAGTTTGTGAAATCGTCGCGTACGGGCTCTCTGTTTCCAATTGAGTATGAGCTAAACAACCTGTTTTTACTATTCAAATCCCAGGTTAAACCCATTTTTGGATTGATAAAATTCAAAGTTACCTCTTGTTGTACATTATTAAAAAACTCATTATATCCTAGAAACGAATAGCGAACGGTTCGGTATTGAAAATCTGCAAAGAAATCAAGCCCTGAAATAATTTCGATATTTGCTTTGGTGTATAAGTTCAAGTCAGTTTTTGATGCTGTATTCTGATAATAGCGATAATTGATAGGAAATGCTGCAGCATATTCGGCCCAATTAATTTCACCAAAATGTTCTCCTTCGTATCGATTCCAGCCTCCTCCAAAAACAAGGTTTACGCGATTGCTTGGTGAGAAAGTTGCAGAAAAAACGGTCCCGTAAAACCGATTATCAAGCCAACGTCTGCGAACCAAAGATGTATTTGAAATCGTATCTGCAGGAACAAGAACCGTATCCGATCCAATTACAACAGGCATTTCTCCCAAAAACAAATTATCCTGTCCATAAAGTCCAATCGATTGATCTTGCATGTATTCTTCGTAATATCCAGCCCCTTTTGTATAATGTAGTGCTGCATTCAAAAGCAAATTCTTACCTGCTTGATGATTGAAGAAGAACTGATAATGGTCTTGCTGGTAGTTGTCAGTTTGGTTGTCATAAAAAACTTCTTTCCCATCAATATTGTAATAGCTTCCCGCAGGATTGTAGGTAGGATTTGTTTCCAGTGAGTCCTGAGGAACACCATACCAGGCCTGACCGGTTTTCTCTTTTCCCGAAAAAATATTTGCTCGAAATGTCGATTTCCCTTTATACCAAGCGGCAGTTAAGAAGAAGGATTTAAGATCGGCAGTAGATCGATCGATGAACCCATCGCTGTTGAGTTTAGAAAGTCGGAGGTCGAATGTGAATCCGTTGACTAAACCCGTTCCAACTTCTAATGTATTTCTAAATGTATTAAACGAACCTCCTCCCGAAGTAATTGATGCATATGGGGTTCCTTTGAACTCGTTAGTTTGTAAATTTAGCGTAGCCCCAAAAGCTCCTGCACCGTTGGTAGAAGTTCCAACACCTCGTTGAAGTTGAATGCTGCTAACGGAAGATGCAAAATCGGGCATATTTACCCAGAACAGGCCATGCGATTCGGCATCATTCATCGGAATGCCGTTTACCGTTACATTGGTTCGCGTTGGATCGCTGCCTCGAACCCGAATTCCGGTGTATCCTATTCCTGTTCCCGCATCCGAATTTACAACAACAGAAGGTTGATTGTTGAGCAACATGGGCATGTCTTGCCCGAAATTCTGATCAGCAATTTCTTTTTTCGATAAGGTGCTGTATGCCATGGCAGATTTATCTCCTGCTCGCGTAGCAGTTATTACAACTTCATCGGCAATAAATACTTTGGACTGCAGTATAAAATCGAGTTTCGATTCTTTCGAAGGAGTAATTCGCTTACTTGAAGTAATAAAACCCAGCATAGTTGCCTCTACAACGATTTCTGCTTGAGAAGAAATTTTGAGTTTATAGTTTCCTTTCGCATCGGTTGATGTGGCGATGAACGTTCCGCTAACAGAAACAATTGCTCCTGAAACGGGGCTTCCATTGGAGTCTGTAATTTGACCAAGAATTAGGGATTGAGCGTTAACTTGGAAAACAAATCCAAGCATGAATACAAATGAGAAAAACGCTATACGCATCGTTGTTATTTATTAAACAACGGATAAGCAGGGGCCGGCACATCCGACAAATTGTAAAACAATACCTATGTCCCTACGCTGGCATTACCCAGATCAGGTTCTTTCAGTTAAAAGGCAACTGAAAAGGGTATAATCTCAGCCACACACAATCGTGTAGCACCCCTTGATTAATTATGCAGCAAAGCAATGAAAGTAAATTGGACTATGCAAATAAATTATTCGCTTTCTGATTCTGAACTACTTGACTCTAATGAATTCTTTAAGGCCTTGCGATTTGTTTTGATGATTTTCTTGAATTTTTTATCCATCGATTTTTGTTTCGACTTGAGGCTTTTAAAAAAATCTTCTTCCGCTTTGATAAAAACCGGTGTGGCCTTTTCGATGAGCTCCATTCCTTTGCTTGTGATCAATAAGGAACGAGAACGCGTATCGAGATGATGCGCCTTTCGCATGACGTATTTCCGATCTTCCAAAAGCCGAAGTACTTTGGAAACCATCATTTTATCGCAGTTTGTGTTGTTGGCGAGCATCATTTGAGTAATCGGCTTATCGATGGTTTTATTCATCGTTGCCAATGCATTAAGCAATAGAAACTGAACATGCGTAAGTCCGATCGGATCAAGCACGATTTTCATGCGCCTCTGCCATAAATTGGTGATTTGCCATACTAAGAAACCAGAACTTTCGGATGGATCTTCGAAAGCAAGTTCGAACGTTGGGACAAGGCGTTTTTTCATTTTAACAGAGAATATTCTTGCGTTTAAGATTGTATAAAACGCTTTAAAATTTATGCGAAATTATTAAGTCGGACCGTATTGCCCAAATCGAAGTTTAAGCTTCGGGATAAAGTAGGTATTTTTTTCTGATTTGACGATATGCATTTAAACCAGGCTCCCAACTTTTACGAATTTCCACTTCCGATTTTCCTTCCAAGATTTGTTTGCGGAGTTTATCTGTTCCTGCCAATTTATCGAAAAAATCGTTGAAGTATTGGGGGTTCTTTCTACTCGATTCATACAAATTTTGTAGCCAAAAAAGATAAATCGTTTTAGTGTCCCTGAGAAAATTCTCTCCAAAGCCAGCTAAGTCAAATCCTTTACATTCCTTGTTTTCGTGTGGTGGCGATTTGCTACCTGGTCCACTTTTCGGGGTAAAACGAAAATTTCCAAGGGTGCTTTCGGGAAAGCCAATCATCTCGAATGGCTTTGGGGTTCCTCGTCCAATACTCACAATAGTTCCTTCAAATAAACATAAAGAAGGATATAAGTATATGGCATTCATGGTTTGCAAATTCGGCGATGGAGGAACGGTAAGTTGATAATACTGATTGTGTTGCCATCCTTTGCAAGTGATAACCTGAAGTTTACATTTCAATTTGTTTTTTAACCAACCCTCACCATTCACCATTTTAGCATATTCACCAACGCTCATTCCATGAACCACCGGAACGGGATGCATGCCAACAAAGGAAGAAAAAGCGGGATCTAAAACGGGTCCGTCGGTATAATGTCCGTTTGGATTTGGACGATCGAGTACGATAAGTTGAATGCCTTTTTCAGCGCAGGCCTCCATCACCAAAGAAAGTGTGGAAATGTAAGTATAGAAACGCGCACCCACATCTTGGATGTCGAAAATTACCACATCAACATCTGCGAGCTGCTCAGGTTTGGGCTTTTTATTGTCGCCATAAAGTGAAATGAGCGGCAATCCTGTTTTGGCATCTTTGGTCGATTTCACTTTTTCACCCGCATCGGCAGCACCTCTGAATCCGTGTTCAGGAGCGAACACTTTCAAAATATTTACCTTAAGCGAACGAAGCGTATCAACCAAATGTATATTTCCTATTAGCGATGTGTGATTGGCAACCAAGGCAACACGTTTTCCTTTAAGTAAAGGCAAATATTCATTCATCCGTTCAGCTCCCAATTCAACATCGGCATCGGTTTTAATGATGACTTCTACCCTACTGAAAATTTGAGGACGTAAATTTTGGGTAAAAAAGAAGAGTATGAGAAATGCCCATGCAAAGGCTTTAAAATTTCTAACTTGTGGCGCTGTTTTAAATCGAGTCATTCTAAATTAATTTGAGCACATCTGCATTTCTTGCCCGAAGGCTTTTGCAATCCAACAAAGGCAACAATCGTCTTTCAACTCCCATCATCCGCATTGCCATTGGAGGCATTGCTGTTGGTGTGTGTGTGATGATTATTGCTATTGCTATTGTAACGGGCTTCCAGAAAGAGATTCGAGCGAAAGTTATTGGTTTCGGCGCTCATATTCAAATAAACAAGTACGATAACAACCATTCGTTCGAAAGTAGTCCGATTAGCAACAAGGAAAACTACCTGAATGAGATAAAGAAAGTGCCGGGAGTTGTTCATTGGCAGAGTATTGCAAGCAAAGCAGGAATTGTAAAGTCGGGAGATGCTATTGAAGGCGTTGTTTTTAAAGGATTGGATAAAGATTACCAATTCGGCTTTTTTGAAAAGAATTTAATTGCTGGAAAAATTCCCTCGTTCCCCGACTCTGGTAAATCAAACGAAATTCTTATCTCCAAATTGCAAGCTCAACTTTTAAAACTCCAAGTTGGCAGTAGCTTGTTGATGTATTTTATTCAAGATCCACCCAAAGCGAGAAAGTTTGTTGTTTCGGGCATTTACGATACCGGTTTGGGCGATAACGATTTCGATAAAATATACATGATGGGCGATATTCGGGTGGTTCAGCAGCTGAATAAATGGAGCCCCGATCAAGTAAGTGCCATCGAAGTCCAAGTTCAAGATTTCGAAAAGATTGATGAAATGGAACGACTCGTATACGAAGCTATTCCCAACGACCTCAACGCACAGAGTATAAAGAGCCGCTATCCCCAAATATTTAGTTGGCTTGATTTGATGGACACAAACGTTTACATCATCATCGGTTTGATGTTGGTTGTTTCAATTATCAATATGATTACCTCGTTGCTCATTATGATTCTGGAGCGCACACAGTTTATTGGCATAATGAAATCCTTAGGTGCCGACAACCGATTAATTATGAACTTGTTTTTAAGACAAGCGAGCGTGTTGATCGGAAAAGGGATGTTGATCGGGAATTTGCTTGGTATTGGATTTTGTTTTATTCAATCGCAGTTTGGAATTATTACGCTAAATCAAGAAACCTACTATTTGTCGGTGGTTCCCATTAATCTCAATGTTATCGATATTCTTGTATTGAATGCGGCCACATTCGGCATTTGTTTAATCGCTCTTCTCGCTCCAACAATGCTTGTAACACGAATTAGTCCAGCCCGAGTTATACGCTTCGATTAATCGTTTTTAGAAAATCGAGAACTACGTTAGTGAGCAGTTTTGCGCTTTGCGTTTCTTCTTCTTGATAAGAATAACTTAATTGCTTATTCGATTTAAAACAGGATTCCCAATCTTCTCTAGTTTTGATTGATTTCAAAGAGCTTTGTTTTCTATATCCAAAACCCCATTTTTTAGATTCTTCGGCAAGGTATTCCTGTTCGGTTTGTCCAGGCGTTGGAACAAACAAGGCGGTTCTTTTTAGGCGGATTAAATCCATCAAACTGCTGTATCCCGAGCGACATACGACCTGTTGTGCATTGGAAATTTCCTTTAAAAATTCGTGGTCATTGGGCTGAACCAAAATTCGCATGTTTCTTGTTAAATCCGAACTTACTTCTTCTGGTAATTTGTCAATGATAAAAGTCATTCCCAAGGACAATGACTTTTCAATACGTAAAAGCTCTTGGAAGAAAATTGTGCGTTGAGGCTCTGGTCCTGATATTATAGCCAAATAGCTATTCGGAGTATTATGAACGATTGGATTTGACGAAAAGCGACTTAGAATTCCCATGAGTTTGTGCTGAGAATTCTTTGATAATGTGTTAGATAAATCAGCACTTAACGAATGAGACCCTAGCAAATCGGGAATCCAAATTTCATCAAAATGAGAGGTCCAAGTGGTAACTTTATGTTGGACTATCTTTTTCAGAAAACGAAAAGCCCGAGGAACTCGCGGATTTAATTGGTGCGTAATAAAGACACAAGGAATCAGTTTGGAATAACATCCATAGCGGTTATCAGAGATGACTCCATCAATTTGCCGTGTTTTTATCAGGCTTTGTAAGTTCGTATATTCTATTTTGATGTTATTATTGATTTTATTGGCTTGAAGCAGTATTTTAAGCCAAGCAGGAAGGAGCTTCGCGTAATGGATTTCTTGTTCATTTGACTGAATTTGTTCCAAATTAGGAAAGTGCTTTTTGAGGAAGTTAAGCACATGAGCCGAACCGTAGATAATTACTTCTGCTTCTTGCTGAATCAACTCCTTAATAACCGGAATGCAACGCGCTGCATGACCAAGGCCCCAATCGAGCGGAGCAACAAGAATGCGCGGAGATTTGGTAAAAGACATGTTGCAAAATAAGGTTATTCCTAATCAAAGAACTATTTTTGTGGCATGCGCGCAATCATTACAGGGGCTAGCAGTGGAATTGGGAATGCCATTGCCATTGTATTAGCTAAACAAGGCTGGCAAATTGCTAGTATTTCTCGAAAGGAAGAAACCGTTCTTTCACTTCAACAAACATTGAAAACATTCGGTTCTCAAGAACATCTCATTGTTCAAGGGGACCTTTGCATTGAATCCGATAATGCACGTTTTCGAGAAGTGGTTGCACGAGATTGGGGCTGTCCCGATTTAATCGTGAACAATGCGGGAAGCTATATTCCCGGAGCCGTTGGGAGCATGTCGCTTAATGAACTTGACGAACAAATGAACATCAACTTCAGAAGCGGCTTCCAATTAGTTCAGTTTTTTGTGCCGCATTTCAAGCAATTGCAAAGAGGTCGTATTGTATTTATAATTTCCGTGGTGGTTCAAAAGCCACGTGTGAATGCCGCTGCTTACACTCTTTCCAAAGTAACCAATGATATGTATGCAAAACTCTTATGCGAAGAACTTCGTGATTTTGGAGTTGGTGTTACACGCATCTTTCCGGGTTCGGTAAATACCGCAACATGGGGCGATGAAGATGTTCCTCGCGCTAGTTTTGTTCAGCCAGAAGATATTGCCCAAATAATAAACACCTTGGTTCAATTGCCTTCGAATACCTTGGTAGAAGAAATGATTGTTTGTCCAACCGATAAAAACTGGTAAACTCCCATGACCAAACGCAAACTTCGGAATTTTGCCGAGTTGGAAACATTTGCCAATGTTATTCAGCATCCCTATTACAAAGAACAATTTGATCATCCTCTTAAAGGGAAATGGCAAGAAACTTTTTTCAAAAACAATCTTCCATTAACCCTAGAATTGGGCTGTGGCAAAGGAGAATACAGCGTTGGTTTAGCATTGCGTCATCCGGAACGCAATTACCTCGGCGTGGATATAAAAGGAAATCGCATTTGGCGGGGTGCGAAAACAGGGATTGAAGATAATATCCCAAACATTGGATTTCTTAGAACCGAAATTGAACACCTCAACAATTTCTTTTTACCCGGCGAAGTAGACGAAATCTGGATTACGTTTCCCGATCCTCAGCCCAATAAATCGAAAGCGCATAAACGATTGACCTCTGCTGAATTTTTAGATCGGTATCGTAAGATTCTGAAGCCGGATGGAATTGTGCATTTGAAAACCGATTCCGCTTTTTTGTTTGAGTCGACCATGGAAGTGATTGAATCTCAGAATTTGCCGGTGTTGAGAATTAGTCGTGATATTGACACCGATTTCCCGGGCGATGAGTTATTGCAAATTCGCACGTATTACGAAATGAAATTTCGGCAAACGGGAGTTCCCATTAATTACGTTGCCTATACACTATGAGCGATCCGCGCGACAAAGAAGATTTCTTTGAGAAGGTCTTTGCCGTGGTGCGTGAGATTCCATCGGGTCGCGTAACTAGTTATGGAGCCATTGCAAAGTTTTTAGGAAGTGGTGGTTCAGCAAGAACTGTTGGCTGGGCAATGAATTTGTCGCATCATGTTTCGATTCCAGTTCCTGCACATCGGGTTGTAAACCGGAATGGACAATTAACCGGTAAGCATCATTTTTCTGATGCGAACGAAATGCAAAAACAATTGGAAGCTGAGGGTATTGTGGTAAAGGGTGATCTAATTCAAAATTTTCAGGAGCATTATTGGGACCCTCAAATTGAACTGAAACTCTAAAGCCCTGTTAGCTTGTTTTAAAATAGATGGTTGATTGCGGATTTTGCATTTTCGAATCGCGCCTCGTTAACTCCTGAAATAATGGTAAACGTTCGTTGGTCTTCAATTAATGCTGTTCGGTAGCGATTAAATAATTCTTCTCTTAAATGCGGATGTTCGCGCAATGGGTCGGGCTCCCAGGGGATATCGATATTCATCAATAAGGTGTGAGAATATCGCTGCTTCCGAGATTCTGCAACAAGCCAATCGGGACAAGCTCCAAAAACCACCTCCATCCAAATGCGGCATACGAGTAAATCAGTATCGCAAAAAATTATATTGCTGTTTTCGGAGAACGCGTCTTCCTGTTCGATTTGCTTTCGGGCAATTATTTCTACATCATCGGCTGTATATGAACGATTCAGATTCGTAAGATATTCACGGGCAAATTCAGGCACAATCGAACCTCCATAGTGCTTGGATAATTGCTTTACCATGCTCGATTTTCCAGTCGACTCAGGACCAGTTACCGCAATGCGTATCATGGTTTGGCGAACTCCTTTCTCCAGGTTTTTAAACCATACAATGCAACAAAAGCCATAAAGAGGTATAGAATTGCTGTTAGATACAAGGATTTGTAAAGAAAAAGTCCTGCATTCGCCAAATCAACAATTACCCAACAGATCCAGTTTTCGATGTGTTTTCTTGCCATCATCCACGTAATAAGCAAGCCGGAAATTCCCATGCAGGCATCGAAATAAGGTACATCGGTGTTGGAGAAATTTTGTAGGATTTTAGCAAGAATGAACGAACCGACGACAAAAAATATAATCAGTAAAATCGCCTGTTTTGATGAAATGTTGGAGATGGTTTTCGACTCTTCCTTTTTACCCAATCGAATCCAATTATAATATCCAAATGCACCCATCACCATATAAAAAAGTTGGAGGCCTGTTTCCGCATATAGCCGTGATAAGTAAAATACAGGCACATAAAAAGCGGCACCAACAATTCCGAAAATCCAACCCCAAGAAGATTCCTTTGCCGTAAGTATGACACCGGTTAAGGTGATACTAAAAGCAAGCAGTTCGAAAAAAACGGGATTTAACACTTGGCGAATGTATAAATCTTGCCACTAAACCGAGGAAGAATCTGATTTTTGCAAACCTGTTTTATAGGTAGAAAGCGCTCGTTCTCGGGCCATTTTGTGGTCGACGATGGGCTTGGGATAGGCAAAAGGATCGTTTATTTCGGGAATCCAACGACGAATGTATTCGGCTTGAGGATCGAACTTTTCGGTTTGCAAAGCCGGACTAAAAACCCGGAAATAGGGAGCAGCATCACAGCCACATCCAGCAGCCCATTGCCAACCTCCGTTATTGGATGCCAATTCAAAATCCATCAATTTACGAGCAAACCAAGCTTCGCCCCAACGCCAATCGATGAGCAAGTGCTTGGTTAAAAAACTAGCCACAATCATACGAACACGGTTGTGCATAAATCCGGTTGCCAATAATTCGCGCATGCCCGCATCCACTATGGGATAGCCCGTTTTTCCTTCGCACCATCGGTTAAATGAATCAGAATCGTTTCGCCATTCTATGAGATCGTAAGCTGGTTTGAACGCTTTATGAACCACTTGCGGAAAATTGCAAAGAATCATTTGGTAGAATTCGCGCCATATCAATTCGTTGAGCCATGTTTCACTTAAACCGCGGGCCTCTCTTACCAATTCACGTATCGAAACCGTTCCGAAACGTAAATGGACACTCAACTTGCTTGTACCTTTTTGTGCAGGAAAATCGCGGTGATTCGCATAACGTTTTACAATATCAACAAGCAAAATATTGGGAGGGATGGTAATTCTTGAAGGAACAAATCCCATGTCTTTCAAACTTGGAAGCTCTGATTTTTCTCTTCTTACAAAAGAATTACTTAGCGTTTCACTTGGGTACGATTGAATATCGTTTTCGCTGAGTTTCAACTTCCATTTTCGAGAGTAGGGCGTAAACACCGTGTAGGGTTTCCCATCATCTTTCATCACCTCATCCTTTTCAAAAATCACCTGATCTTTAAACGTATGAAAAGCAATGTTTTGCTTTTTAAGGATTTCATTTATCTGCGAATCGCGCTCTTGGGCATAGGGCTCATAGTCGTGATTGGTATAAACTGCACTTATTTCTCCCGCTTGAGCAAGTGACGTAAATACATTTTGTGGCGAATCGTAAAATACCTCCAGC
>Ga0315907_10001993_pt1 | contig 26617 bp, 12 predicted proteins | sample LakEriMetagenome_3_FD_203525 | JGI IMG/M metagenome (GOLD analysis project Ga0315907, IMG submission 203525) | Freshwater fungal communities from buoy surface, Lake Erie, Ohio, United States - Buoy 12 MA123 | ecosystem: Environmental > Aquatic > Freshwater > Lake > Lake biofilm | place: USA...
GACCTCAAGCGCTACTGGCGATCGGATGGCTACAGCCACACCTCCGGCGGCCGCATGTACCGTCCCGCCATTGTAAAGGCCCCGGATTGATGGCGTGGCCGCGTGCGGGCCTTGCCGGACGCCATGGTGGGGTGACGCAATTGGACAGGCCCCGCAGGATGGTGCGGCTCTCGCGCCCCTTCAGGGCTCCTTGATCGCGGTGGCCGGGGACCATGGGCATCGCGTGGCTCAGCCCCTGGCTGCCTTCTCGGTCCCCGTGGGGACGCACGGGCAGCGACAGCAGGCTAGACCTGGTTTGGTCTCTCGTTGTCCTTTTGGTCCCTTAGGTCCCTTAGGTCCCTTTGCTTCCTGCTGGGAGGTGAGTACAGGCCAGACCGTTGCGCGGTGGAGGGTGGTGGGCATGCGAAAGGGGGGACTTTCTGGTCCCCCCTTTGCTGCGGTTCTGGAAGTTAGCTGAGCGGATGATTGGTCCTGAGGGGATCAGAACTTGTAGTCCATGAGGACCTGGAAGCGGCCGCTGCTGTCGTTGAATTCGTCGGCGGTGACGGGGATACCGTAGTCGAGTTTGATGGGGCCGACGACGGGGAGGACGGCGCGGACGCCGAAGCCGACGTTGGCATTGTAGTCGCTCGAGGAGAAGTCCCATGAGTCGGCGTTGACGAAGCCGGCGTCGGCGAAGACGGCACCGCGGACCTTGCCGAAGACAGGGACGGAGTATTCGAGAGTGATGTAGGCGGAGGTATTGCCGCCGATGGGTTCGCCGTTTTCGTCCTTCGGACCGACGTCGCGGAAGTCGAAGCCGCGGAGGTTGTTGGCACCGCCGAGGAATTCGCGTTCGAAGATGGGGACGCGTTCGCCATTGCCGAAGGTATCGACGACGGCGGCGCGGCCTTCGACGAAGAAGATGGTATCGAACGGCATGTTCCAGAACTTCGATCCGGTGACGGCGAAGTTGTAGACCTCGACGTCGCCGCCGAGGAAGCCGCCGCTGAGGGCACCTTCCACCTGGATTTTGTGCCCGCGGCGGGGTTGCTGGAAGCTGTCGCGGTTATCGTAGACCCATGCCGAGCTGAGGCGGCTCTGGAGGAATTTGCCTTCTTCGTCGCGGATGGCCTGGGAAGCATCTCCGTCGATGCCGTAGATTTCGACATTCTGGAGGGTGTAGGTCAGGCGGAGGTCCGAGTTATCGCCGAGGGGTTTGCGGAGGTTGAGCGATGCTCCGACGTCGCGCTGGTCGAAGTAGTCCGAGAGGAAGTTGCGTTCTGTCCAGAAGAGGTCGCCACCGAGGGAGAGCCGCTGACCGAGGAAGTACGGTTCGGTGACGCTGAGGAGGAAGTCCTTGCGCTGGGTACCGGCGCGGAGGCTGAGGCGGAAGCGCTGTCCGGCACCGGTGAAGCGGGGCCAGTTGGCGATGTCGAAGTTCCGCTGGGTGATTTCGACCATGCCGACGAGGTTGTCGATGGTGCTGAAGCCGGCACCGAACTGGACCTGGCCGGTTTTCTTTTCGACGAGGGAGATATTGAGGTCCTTGTATTCCGGACCGAGGGGGGAAGCGACGGGCATGAAATCGATGCCGTTGCCCTGTTCGAAGTAGTCGAGGTTGCGGAGTCGGGTCATCGACTTCTTGACCTTGATGGTATTGTAGTCGTCACCGGGTTCGAGGGCCATTTCGCGGAGAATGACTTCCGTGCGGGTGGCGGAATTTCCTGCGATGTTGATGCGGCCGAGTTTGAACTGCTGACCTTCTTCGATGCCGTAGGTGACATTGATGAGGTTGCCGCTGCGGGAGATGCGTGGGGTGACTTTGACGTCGGCGTAGCCGCGGGAGCCGTAGTAGTCATCGATGGTTTCGATATCCGACCGCATGTCTGCGAGGGAGAAGGTCGTACCGGATTCGAGCTGGAAGACTGGGATGAGGGTAGCGGCGTCGAAGACCTTGTTGCCGGTGACGCCGACGCCGCCGGTGGTGTACTGGATGCCTTCGGTGATGCGGAAGACGAGGTCGACTTTGGCATCGGAGGCCTGGACCTGGTCGACGTTATCGACGCGGGCGTCGAAGTAACCGGCGTCGCCGTAGACATCCTGAATGCGCTGGATGTCGCCTTCGATTTTGTCCTGGGTGATTTTGCGTTTGAGGTCCCAGAATTTGATCCAGTTGCGGTCGTCGCTTTCGGTGATGGACTTGAGGCGGCGGGAGGAAATGACGGTATTTCCTTCGAAGCGGACATCGTTGAGGATGCCGCGGGTGCCTTCGTCGATGCGGAAGACGATGCGGGAAAAGCCTGGCTGGGAACCCTGTTCGACGGAGTAGCTGACGGTGGTGTCGGCGTAGCCGCGTTTCTGATAGAGTTCCTGGATTTTGGCGCGGACTTCGTTCAGTTTTGCTTCTTCGACGACGGTGCCGGTTTTGAAGTCGGCTTCGTCGCGGAGTCGGTCGGTTTTGAAGACGGTATTGCCTTCGAAGGCGAGGTCGCCCATGGCCGGGCGGGCTTCGCCGGTGACGATGACGGAGACGCCGTCCGGGCCGTCGATGCTGTCGATGGAGACGTTGAGGAGGTCGCCTGAGTTGAAGAGGGCGCGGAGGTCATCTTCTTCCTTTTCGCGGGTCCAGACTTCGCCTGGCTTGAGTCGCATATTGGAAGTGATGCGGGCCTTGTCGACGCTGGAGGAACCGGTGAAGCGGACCTCGACGCTTTTGACGCGTTTCTGGGCGGCGGGTTCGGCCATGGGGGCGTCGGCCGGGCCTGCGGGGAGGGGCGGTTGTTCCGGGACTGCCTGAGCGAAAGAGCTTTCCGCGAGCGCGAGCGAGATGGCCAGCGAAGACAGGGAAAGCATGAGAGACGAGGCCTTGGAGGGTCGGCCATGGTTGCTCAGGGCGGGATGCATTATCAGGATGGGTTGGTCGTTGCGGTGAGGAAATTATCGGGCACTGAACGTCCAAGGAGGTCCAGTAAATGCGGCGAGGCTATCCCGGTGGTCTGAAAGCGCAAGACCTTTGTGGGGGCGTGAGGGCGTGAGATTGTCCTGATTCGCGGGTCAGAGGGCGAGGTGGCCGAGGGCGAGGAGGCCGTAGTAGGTGTATTCGACGTCGAGGGAGTCATCGGTCCAGTTGCCATGGAATCCACCGTCGGCGGACCAGAGGCTATCGATGAAGTCGAGGAGGGGGTCTTTGAGGTGGGGGAAGGGGGTTTGGGTACCGTCGAGGGCGTGGAGGGTGACGGCGGTGGAGAGGAGGTCCGGGATGGGGGCGTGGGGGAAGGCTTTGAAGCCGCCGGCTGGGTGGAACTGGCTGAGGAGCCATGAGCTGGCGGAATCCGGGGGTTGGCGGCGGAGAATGCGGTGGAGGGAGATGGCGGCGGCGGTGGCGGTGGTGGTGCCGAGGGGGAGGCCGGGTTCGTTGGCGTAGGCACCGTCCGGGGTGGCTAGGCTCTGGAGGCAATTGGTGATTTTTTCTGTTGGGGCTGAGGGGAGGCCGAGGTCGGCGAGGGCGCTCCAGCCGAGGAGGCAGCCGTAGGCCGAGCAGAGCGGGGAGCCGGGTCGCTGATGGAAGCCGCCGTCAGGGGTCTGGAAATCCGTGAGGAGGCGGCTGGCGACTGATTTCCGGAGGGATTCCGTGGGTTGGAGGGATTTTGGGAGAGTGGCCCAGCATCTGGCGAGGCAGCAGAGGTGGACGAAGTCGAGTGGCTGGGCTGCGAGGGAGTCGAGCCATGGGGCGAGGGCGGGGTGGTCCGGCGACTGGTGGAGGGCCATGAGGCCTTCGATGCCGAAGACTGTATAATAGACGTCCGGTTTGCCGTCGCGGTCCGGCCATGCGCCTTCCGGGGATCTGGAGCGGTGGAGGAAGTCGGCCACGAGTGGGGTGGCTGAGTCGAGGAGGCGTGGGGCGAGGCGGGCCACCTGGAGCATTTCGGTCCGGAAGCTCATGGTGGGGTCAGCGGGAGTGGCGGAGGGTGGCGATCCAGTGGTGGACGGTGGTGCGGAGCCTTGTGTATTCGCGGGCGGCACCTTCCGAGAAGTGGGGCTGGCGGTATCCGTGCTCGAAGACGACGATCCATGCGAACGTGGCGGCGGCGTAGAGCAGGGACCAGAGGAACCAGCGGCGGAGGTGCATAGGGGGGAGCTTCATCCCTGCACAGGGGCGGGGATGCGTCCAGGGGAGAGCCTGTGTGCTGCGGTTGGCTGGCCGTTCAGGGATTGAACTGGATCCAGTCGAGGTTCATGAGCCCGCCCTTGCCTGGGTTTGAGAAGACGAGGAAGAGGTCGTGTCTGCCATGGGGAGGGTTGGTTTTCGGGAGGGGTGTGGTGATTTCCTGCCATGATTCCCAGCCACTGGTGGTGGGGATGGGGATGGAGGCGACGAGCGGGCCGTCGGGTTTGTCCGCATGGATTTCGATGGTGCCGCCGGCCCCGCCGCTGGCTGTGCGGGTGGTGAAGGACGAGGTCTGGTCGAGTCGGATGCCTTTCAGTTCGATCCACTGGCCGTGGCTGGTATCGCCGATGAAGTGGCCGCCGCTGGCGGAGCCCCCGGGGAGGGCCTGGGTACCGTTTTTGGAATGGCAGGCTTCTGCTTCCGTGCGGCGGTTGCGGAGGGTGATGGTGGTGCGGTGGGTGAGAGGGCTGGCGGGGGGTTGTCCGGCGTCGGTGAAAGTGGCTTCGAGGGTGATGGCGCGGGCCGAGGCTGCTGATTGAGGGAGGGCGAGGGATCCGCTGAGACCGCGCTGGAGGATGGGTTTTTCCGAGTCTGGCTGGAGGGAGAAGACCCATGAGACCATGGCGGCGATCTGATCGCGCGAGTGGTGGCCATGGGGGAGCATGGGGACGGGGCCCCAGACGCCCGAGGAACCTTTCTGGACGCGGTCGATGCTGGCATTGAGGGCTTCCTTCTGGCCGCGGTAGCGGTTGGCGATTTCGAGGAAGGCGGGGCCGACGATGCGGTGTTCCGGGGCGTGGCAATTGAAGCAGTCCGCGCTTTTCATGAGCGTGAGGCCGGGGGCTTCTGGGCCGCCGCGGTCCGGGGCTGCGCTCAGGAGGAGGCGAGGGGCGAAGGAATCCGGAGTGTCGCTGGAATTCCCCTCTTCCGCGTCGTGGATGGTGGCCGACCATGTGACTGGCTGGTCTGGCGAGAAGAAATCGCCATCTGCGGGTGAGGTCAGGGCGACGGCGGGCGGGGAATTTCCGGCGACGATGGAAGTGCGGGCCGTGGCGGTGGCTCCGTTGGGGTCGGTTACGGAGAGTTCGATGACGTGGTCGCCAGCGGTGGTGATGTCGAGTGACGGGTTTGGTTCTTTGGAGAATGGTTTGCCATTGAGCGACCATGCGTAGGCGAGGGCATCTGCGGCGCTGTCCGGGTCGGTGCTGCCTTCGCTGGAGAGGTTGACCTTGAGGGGGAGGGGGCCGTGGGGAGGGGAGGCCTTGGCAGTGGCGGTGGGCGGGAGGTTGCCGTGGGTGAACGAGATGCGGAGGAGGCGGGCGTCGGCATTGGCTCCCCATGTTTCGCCGTAGTCGATGCAGTAGAGTTGGCCGTCCGGTCCGAACTGGGCATCGAGCATGCGTTTGATGGGGATGGCAGGGGTGAATGGTTCGATGGCGGCGAGGTTGCTGTCCTTGTCGAGCCGGGCCCAGCGGATCATGCGGCGTTCCCAGTCCCACCAGAGCAGGCAATTGTCGAAGTAGGCAGGGAAGCCGCCTGACTGTTCGAATTCCGGGCGGAAGTGGAAGACTGGGCCGGCGCAGGCCGAGCGGCCGCCCTGGCCGACTTCCGGGAATTGTTCCGAGGCACCGTAGGGGTAGTAGATGAAGGCTGGGACGGCGGGAGGGAGGTCCTTGGCTCCCGTGTTGCCCGGGGCGTCGTTGCGTGGCTTGAGCGGGTCGAATTTCGGTCCCGTTTTCCGGGTGGTGTAATCGTAATCGGCGTAGGCGAAGTTATTTCCGATGAAGTATGGCCAGCCGTGATTGCCGGCTTGGCGGGCCTGATTGATTTCGTCGTAGCCGCGTGGTCCGCGTGGTCCGTCGCCGCCGGCGTCCGGGCCGACTTCGCCCCAGTAGACTTGTCCGTTGGCCTGGTCGACGCTCATGCGCCATGGATTGCGGCATCCCATGCAGTAGATTTCCGGACGGGTTCCGGGGGTGCCGGGGGGGAAGAGATTGCCTTCCGGGATTTCGCAGGAGCCATCGGGCCGGGGTTTGATGCGGAGGATTTTTCCGCGGAGGTCATTGGGATTGGCGGAGGATTTCTGAGCATCCCATGGTTCCTTGTCCGGGCGTTCGTCGATGGGGGCGAAGCCCTCCGAGTCGCCGTGCGGATGGGTATTGTCGCCTGTGGAGATGAAGAGGCAGCCATCCGGTCCGAATTCGACGCTGCCGGCGTGGTGGCAGCATTCGCGGCGCTGGGTGGAGAACGAGAGGACGACCTTTTCCGAGGCGAGGTCGAGGGAATCGCCCTGCATGGTGAAGCGGCTGAGGCGCTGGCCGGGTTCCTCCTTTGGTGAATAGAAGATATAGATCCACTGATTGGTGGCGAACTGGGGATCGAGGGCGAAGCCGAGCAGGCCGTTTTCCTGTTCCGTGAAGGCTGGGATGGTGGCGGCCTCGGTGACTGTGCGGGTATCCGGTTTCCAGATGCGGAGTCGTCCGGCGAGTTCGATGAAGAAGATGCGGCCGTCGGGGGCGCGTTCCAGTTCCATGGGCTGAGCCATGCCCGTGGCGAGGACTTCGGCCTGCCAGCGGGAATCGGGCGGGGGATTGGCCGCGGGAGCGGCGGCAGCGAGGGCGGCGAGGGTGGTGAGGAAAGCTAAGGCGGAGGCGGACAGGCGCATGGGCCGGATACGGCAGGGATGGCGCGTGCTGTCAGTGGCTTTTGCGGGAGGCTCCTCAGTCTGCGATGACGCGCGGGGCTGGGGGGAGGGCGTCGAGGAAGGTGCGTCCGTAGACTTTGGTGAGGACGCGGGGGTCGAGGATGACGGCGATGCCGTGGTCGCGTTTGGTGCGGATGAGGCGTCCGATGCCCTGGCGGAGTTTGAGGACGGCTTCCGGGACGCTGTATTCGGTGAACGGGTTGCCGCCGCGGTCTTCGATGTGTTCGATGCGGGCGGCGGTGAGCGGGTGATCCGGGACGGCGAAGGGGAGCCGGGTGATGATGACATTGCTGAGGCTTTCGCCGGGGACATCGACGCCGGTCCAGAAGCTTTCCGTGCCGAAGAGGACGCTGCTGATGTCTTCCTTGAAATCGGCAAGCATCTGGTGGCGTGGGCGGCCCTTGCCCTGGACGAGGAGGTTCCAGCCCATCTGCTGGAACCAGCGTTCCATGCGTGCGGCAATGGATTCCATGAGTTTGTAGCTGGTGAAGAGGACGAAGGCGCGGCCCTGCGAGAGCGAGATGAAGTGGCGGATCCATTCCTCGAGAGCGGCCTCGTAGCCTGGGTGGTTGGGATCCGGTATGGAGCGGACGAGGTGGAGGGTCATCTGCTGTTCCCAGTCGAACGGGCTGCCGAGTTCGACTGCGCGGATTTTCTCCGCTCCGCAGCGGCGGCGGAAGTAGCGCAGGCCGGGTTCACCGGCTCCCATGGTGGCGCTGGTGAGGATGCAGGTTTTGCCGCCTGAGAAGAAGAGATTGCGGAGGAGGGGAGCTACATCGACCGGGGCGGCGTGGAGGCTGAGGTTGCGGTCATCGATGCCCGATCGTTCCACCCAGTAGACCGAGCCATCGCGGGCGTGGCCGAGGAATTCTTCGAGGGCGGCGCGGGTTTCGATGAGGCGGCGGCCCATTTCCGTGAGTTCCGTGACCGTGCTGTCCGGGGCTTCCTTGTCGTCCGAGAGCGTCCGGATTTCCGAGATGACGTCCATGAGGGCGGCATTGAGGGTATTTTCGACGAGGCCGGGGCGGCGCACGCGGAATTCCCGGCCGGCCGGGGCGAAGTGGGCCGCTGATCTTACCGAAGTAAAGAATCCATCGACCTGTTCGAGGAGCGAGGCGGTGGCGCGGACGCCGTCGGCTGAGGCAGCGAGGGCGAAGAGGCCCTTCTGGGATCGGGGATTGTAGAGCCGCTGGAGGTCGAACTTGAGACCGCCCTGGGAAATATGCAGACCGAGCTGGCGGGCTGCGGTATTTTCCAGCGTGTGGGCTTCGTCCATGATGACGAAGTCGTTGGGAAAGAGGAAGCCCTGGCCTTCGGCTCCCATGTCGTCCTGACTGGAGAGGAGGGTAAAGAAGAGCGTGTGATTGAGGACGACCATGTCGGCGGCGGCGGCGGCGCGCCGGGCATTCTGGTAGGCGCAGCGGCTGTCTGGTCCGCAGGATCTGGGGGAACAGGCGTGGGGTTCGCTGCAGACCTGGGCCCAGACGCTGGGGGAAGGCGAGAAGGGGAGGTCCGAGAGGGTGCCGTCCTCCGATTCCTGGTGCCATTTCCAGAGCGCGCGGAGTTCGTCGTGTTCGGCGGTCGTGAAGAGGTCGGTGACGCTGCGCATGGCGCGGCTGAGGCGCTGTGGGCAGAGGTAATTGGCGCGGCCTTTGAGGAGGACGGCAGAGAAGGGAATGCCGAGGATTTTCCGGACGATGGGAATGTCCTTGGCGACGAGTTGTTCCTGGAGATTGATGGTGTGGGTGGAGACGACCGCCTTGCGTTGTTCGCGGAGGGCGAAGGAGGCGGCTGGGATGAGGTAGGCGAGGGATTTGCCGACCCCGGTGCCGGCTTCGATGATGACCGGGCGTTGTTTTTCGATGGCCTGGCCGACTTCGACGGCCATGCGCTGCTGGGCTTCGCGGTATTCGAAGTCGGGCGACTGGGAGAGGAGGCCATCGGGAGCGAAGGCCTTGTGCATTTCGAGGGCGAGACCCGAGAGTTCGTCCGGGGATGGCATGGGGGCCGAGCGCGGAATGCTCCGCACGATGCCGTCATCGTCCGTGGATTCGTCGGGGAGCCGGTTCATGACGGGGTTCGGGCGGGCTGGGGTTTGGAAGGGCGAAGGGTCGCTGCGTGAGTTCAATCCGATCCGCGGAGGATGGCGAGCGGAGGGTGGCTGGCGATGCCGCGGCTGAGGAACATGCCGAGGGCGGCGGTGAGGGCAGCCACGATGAGGATGGCCCATGCGAGTGGCCAGAGGAGGGTTTGGAAGGGAACCTTGAAGACGTAGGTGGCGAGGAGCCATGCGTAGGCGGCGGCCAGCACGGCACCTGTGAGGGCCGCGGTGAAGCCGAGGATTACATATTCCGAAACCAGGATGCTGCGGATCTGCTGGCGGGAAGCCCCGAGTGTGCGGAGCGTGACACTTTCCTCGAGGCGGTCGCGTCGTCCCGCGAGGAGGATCGCGACAACGATGATGCAGCCGGTGAGGACTGTGAGGAGCGAGAGGGCGCGGATCACCCAGATGCCGCGGTCGAGCAGGTTTTCGAGAATGGCTGTCATGGCCGCGACATCGAATACCGTGATGCCTGGGACGGCTGCGGTGAGGTCGCGCTGGAGGATGGCCGACTGCCGGGTGCCCGACGTGCGGGCCGCGAAGGCCCAGGTGTGGTCGAATCCTTCAAGGGCTCCTTCCGGGAAGATGACCGGGAAGCTGGCGAACATGTTTTCCCATGCGGCCGTGTGGGTGCGCTTGATGAGGCAGAGGATTTCGCGTTCGCCCGCGCGGAACGTGATGGTCTGATCGCGTTTCAGTTTCAGTTGGCCGAGGAGACCTTCCTCGAGGGAGATGGGAATGGCGGAACCGGGAGGCGGGGGTGGGCTGGAGCCCATGAGTTCCTTGTTCCATGAGGCGCGGTAGACATTGGTGAGCGACCAACCGGAAGGGCGCTGGTTGCGGTCCTTTTCCTGGATCTGGTCGAGCGTCTGGCCATTGAGGGCGGCGAGGCTGAGGAGGACGATGGGGGCCGAGCCATCGACGGTGGCACCGCTGGCCGTCATGAGGGCGATGGTTTTTTCGCGGGCATCCGGAGGGGCGTCCGTGGCGAAGAAGTTCGGTTTTCCGCGGAAGGCATTGCCATCGAAGAAGCCCGTGAGCAGGTGCTGGGCGAGGACTGTGACGAGGACGAGGGCCGAGCCGAGGCCGACGCTCATGAGGAAGAGAGTGGTCTGATTGCGTGGGCGGTGCAGGCCCGCGAGGCCCTGGCGGATGGCAAAGGGCCATGAGGGACGGACGGCGAGACGCACCAGTTTCATGAGCACGGCACCGGTGGCCGCGAGGAGCGCGAGTCCGGCGGCGATGGCGACAGCGAAGCCGATGCCCACGCGCGGGGCGTCCGGCGGGCTGAGTTGGATGGCGAGCCAGGTCAGCGAGGCCGCCACTGCCGGGATGAGGATCCATGCGGCGGGGTCGCGCCATGGGGAAGCACCGCCGGTGATCTGGGCGCGGACGGCCGCCATGGCGGGAACGCGGCGGACGCGGAGGAGCGGCAGGAGAGCAAAGCAGACACAGAGCAGGAAACCGAAGCCGAGTGCCATGAAGATGGTCTGCGGTGCCAGTTTCGGGGTCACCGTGACCGGGAGGACGCTATTGAGGAAAGTGGGGATGGCCCATGCGGCGGCGAGGCCGAGGGTGACGCCGCCGAGCGATCCGGCGAGGCCGAGGCCGAGGCCCTGGATGAGGTAGACTGCGAGGGCGCGGCTGGCGGTGCAGCCGAGGCAGCGGAGCGTGGCCACTGTCGGGATGCGTTCCGAGGCATGCACCTGCATGGCGCTGGCGATGCCCACGCCGCCGAGCACGAGGGCGATGAAGGCCATGAGGCTGAGAAAACTGTAGACGATTTCGAGGACACGGCGGGCGGACTTCTTGCGTCCCTCCACGGTTTCCGTGCTGATGCCCTCCGAGCGCAGGGCCGAGCGGTGACGGGCGGCGAAATTCTTTTCCACGTCGTAGCCGTCCGGGAAGACGAGCCATGCGCGGTGGAACGTGAAGCCCGAGGCGTCGCGCAGGCCCGTCTGGGGAGCGAGGCTGCGGGCGAAGAAGAGTTCCGGGGCGAAGGCTCCCATGAGCGAGACCTGCGGGGGTGGGCGGAGGAACGAGCCGAGCAGCGGAAGTTCGAGCGAACCGATGCGGAGGCGGCGGCCGGTTTCGATTTCGAGCGACGCCATGAGGGCGGCGTCGGCCACGAATCCTTCGCCGGCGAGGCAGCGCTGCCATGCGTCCGGGGGGTCGGTTACGGGCGTGCCATGGAATGGGTAATCCGGATCTGCGGCGCGGGCCTGGACGAGTCGGGCAGCCTTGGAATCGGCGACGCGGGCCATGGTGGTGTAGGCCACTTCGCGCTGGATGCGGGCACCGTCGCCCGCGAGGATTTCATTGGCGCGATTGGAGAACGGGCGTTTGGCGTGGACGTAGACATCGCCGCCGAGCATGCCGCGGGCTTCATTTTCGAGGGCGAGGAGGAGGCTGTCGCGCAGTGATCCGATGGCGACGAGTGCGGCGATGCCGGCCATGATGGAAGCCGAGAAGAGGAGGAGGCGGCGCCGGGATTTGCGGCTGTCGCGCCATGCCATGCGCCAGCACCAGGGAGAGAAGAGAGAGAGGAAAACACGCATGGGTGGCGGAAGGGAATGGGGCGGAAGATGGGCGGGGGCGGGGCGGGAGGCAAGTACAGGTGAGGGGGGCGGGGAAGTGAATGCGTGGGAAAAGCCGGCCGGGCGGCCGCGTAGGAAAGACTGTTTCCGGAATGGCTGCGATGCGCATGACGATGTTACTTCTGCCGATGGTGCTGCTGCTGGCAGCGGCCAGGGACTTGTGTGGCGCAGAGAACTGGGCACGGCAGAAAGAGCGGCAGCCATGGCTGAGGGGAGCACCGCAGCGGCAGCCTGTGCCCGACGGTCCCGGCCGCACGGACATTGACCGCATGCTGCTGGCGAAACTGCGCGAAAAGCAGCTGGAGCCAGCGCCGCTGGTGGCTGCCGATGTGTGGCTGCGCCGGGTTTCCTTTGTGCTGACGGGGCTGCCGCCGGATGAAGCGGCGAGGCGGGAATTGCGGGAACGTGATGACGTGGCTGCCCGCGCAGCCGTGGTCGACCGTCTCCTTGCGGGTCCGCATTTCGGCGAGCGCTGGGCGCGGCACTGGATGGATGTGATGAGGTATGCGGAATCGCGCGGGCATGAAGACGACTTTCTGATCGCGAATGCCTGGCAGTACCGGGACTATCTGATCCGTGCGTTCGAGGCCGATGTGCCGTACGATGTGTTCGTGCGGGAACATGTGGCCGGGGATCTGCTGGAGGCACGGCGCGGACCCGGTGGCAGCAACGAATCCGTGCTGGGCACCGGCTGGGCCTTTCTGGGTGAAGAGATTCACAATCCCGTCGATCTGCGGCAGGACGAATGCGAGCGGATCGACAACAAGATCGATGTGCTCAGCAAAGCCTTTCTGGGGCTGACGGTGGCCTGTGCGCGCTGTCATGATCACAAGTTCGATCCGATTACGCAGCGCGACTATCATGCGCTCAGCGGACTCGTGCTGGGGTCATCGTTCCGGCAGGTGAGGTTTGAAACCATGGAGCAGGAACGCGAAGTGGCCGGGAAACTTGCCGAGGTGCGGCGGCGGCATGAGCCCGCGGTGGGCCAGGCATACGGGGAAGTTCTGCGGGGGCTTGCCGATGCCCTGCGGACGGCAGCGGCGGTGCCTGCTGGCAGCGCCTTCGGGTCGTGGTGGCAGCGCGAGCGGGAAGCCGCCGCTGCGGAGATTTCCCATCCCCTGCATGCCGTCGCTCGCCTGCTTGCAGAGCCCGGGTTGAGCGAACCAGGTAAGTTTGCGGAAGCGCGGGAGCGGCATCGGCCCCGGGCGCAGAGCGATCTGCCGGCGGGAGGGGTTGTGGTGGCGGATTACCGCGGACCGGGCCGGACTCCATGGAAGGCCGACGGGCCCGCCATGATGGCGGTGGCCGCTGGGGAACCTCTGGCGGGATCGCCGGAGCGTCCGTGGGCCGGTCTCGCCGTGAGCGGGATGGCATGGCGCGATGCCTTCTGGAATCCGCTGTCGTCCGCTCCGGGGACCGAGATGGATTCCGGTGAACTGGGAGCCGCGGGCCGGTCCGGGCGGACGCTGCGGTCGCCGAAGTTTGCGCTGCGCACCGGGAAACTGCACTACCTGATGCGCGGGAAACTGCAGGTGTATGCCGGAGTGGATGGTCATATCATGCTGACCGGAGGATTGCACAGCCGGCTGCGGGCCGAATTCGACACCGGGGCGGCATGGCGCTGGGTCACGCACGATCTTTCGCCGTATGCCGGGCACCGGGGGCACGTGGAATTCGCGCCTGCGGGCGATGGTGACGCGATGCTGATGATGGTGGTCGATGCGGCGGAAGTTCCGGCGGTCACGGCAGTGGTTCCCTGGTGGCCGGAGGCCGAGGCGTCCTCTCCGGAGGAAATGATGGAGATGCTGGGAAAGGCGGTGGGGGGAGTGGCGGACGCCCTTGCGGCGGGGCGCGCTGTGGCGGGGAAAGATCTTGGGCTGGCTGACTGGATAGTGCGGCAGGCGGGGGAGGCTGGTGGGGACATGGCGAAGGTGGTGGCGGCGGCGGCCGGGCAGTTCCGCGAGACGGCGGAACTTGCTTCCGGGGTCCGCTGGCAGAGTGCGCTCGCGGTTTCGTGGGCGGATCTGACGGGGACCGACGATCCTGTGCTGGACCGGGGGAAGCATCAGAAGCCCGGGGAGGCGGCCCTGCGGGGACTGCCGGAAGTTTTCGGGACGCCGAGGATTGCCGCGAGGGAGAGCAGTGGCCGCGCCGAACTGGCGGCGCAGCTGACCGACCCCGCGAATCCCCTTGTGGCGCGCGTCATGGTGAACCGGCTCTGGCATCATGTTTTCGGGCGCGGCATTGTGCCGACCGTCGACAATTTCGGCTGGTTGGGCGAGCGGGCGACTCATCCCGAGGTTCTCGATCACCTTGCGTGGCAGTTTGTGCGGGAAGATGGATGGTCCGTGAAGAAGATGCTGCGGCGGCTTGTGCTGACGGATGCCTTTGCGCGGAGTTCCCGGCCTGCCAATGAGGCCACGGCGGCGGTGGATCCCGTCAATGTGTGGCTGCACCGGATGCCCGTGCGGAGGCTGGAAGCCGAAGCCATCCGGGATGCCATGCTGGTGGTATCCGGCCGGTTCAATCCGCAGCGTGGCGGACCGCCTGTGCCGGTGCCCTTGAACGATTTCGTGGTCGGGCGGGGTCGTCCGGCTGCGAGCGGTCCGCTTGATGGGGATGGACGCCGCAGCATCTACACGGCTGTGCGGCGGAATTTTCTGCCGACCATGATGGTGGCCTTTGATTATCCGACGCCGTTCAGTTCGGTGGGGCGGCGCAATGTCACCAATGTGCCGGCGCAGGCCCTCGTCATGCTGAACGATCCCTTTGTGCGTGCGCAGGCCGGGCTCTGGGCCGGGCGGATGCTGGATGCCTTGCCGCAGGCGGGGGATGCCGAGCGGGTGACGTGGCTTTTCGAGACGGGCCTGCAGAGGACTCCGCGGGAACCTGAACTGGCGGCCGCCATGGCATCGCTTGCGGAAATGCGGGCACTGCAGGACGGCGATGACGGCGCGCAGGCGGCGTGGCTGGAGTTCTGCCACGGGATGATGGGCGCGGGCGAATTCATCTATCTGCAATGAAAGCGGAAACGAGATGGCATGGCTGGCCGATGGTGGCGTTGACCCTGATCTGTGCAGGTGGCCGCAGCGCGGCAGAGGGAGAGGCGGCTGCCGCCATGAGGATTCTGCGGGCCAACTGCCTTGGTTGTCATAATGAATCGAAGCACAAGGGCGGGCTCATGCTGCACACGCGGGAAGCCATGATGAAGGGAGGCTCCGAGGGTGTGGCTGTGGTGGCAGGTCATCCCGAAGCAAGCCCTCTGGTGAACCTGCTGCCCGCGGAAGCCGATCCTCACATGCCACCGAAGAAGCAGCTCGCTGCGCAGGACATGGCAGTGCTCAGCGACTGGGTGCGGGCCGGGGCTCCGTGGGACGCGGCTGCCCTCGAGGCCGATGCCGGAGCGCTGCGTCCGGTCAATCCCGCGACGCTGCCCGGAGGATACCGTCCGGTCATGGCCATGGCGCTTTCGGCCGACGGCACGAGGCTGGCGGCTGGATGGGGGAACGAAGTACTCGTCTTTGCGGTGGGGGACGGTCCGCTTGAACTGCGGCACCGCGGGCAGGCTCATCCCGATCCCGTGCAGAGCCTCGCATGGTCCAGTGACGGACGGCAATTGCTCAGCGGAGCCTTCCGCAGGCTCGTGGTCTGGGGAACCGAACCATGGGGAGTGCACCGGGAAATCCGCGATGGATTGAGCGACCGCATTGCGGCGGTCCGCATGCTGCCGGGCGGAAGTCAGGCCGTGCTGGCCGACGGTCTTGCCGGGGAACAGGGAACCGTGAGGGTCGTGGACACCGCCGATGGTTCCTTGCTGCGGTCGTGGAAGGCGCATGACGATTCCCTCTTTGCCCTCGACCTTGCCGACGGCGGAAAACTTGCCGTGACGGCGGGAGGCGACCGCATGGTGAAGTTCTGGGAAGTGGCGAGCGGGCGCGAAACCATGAGGATCGAAGCGCATGGCAGCCAGGTGCTCGGATTGGATCTCAATGACGATGGCACGCAGCTCGTGACGGGCGGAGCCGACCGACAGCTCAAGGTCTGGGACGTGAAGACGAAGGAAAGCACCGTGACCCTGAGCGGGCGCGCCGCTGCGGTGAACGCTGTGCAATGGATCGGTCCCACGGTACTGACGGCGGGTGATGACGGAGCGCTTGGGCGGTTGAGCGACCTCAAGGCGCACACGGGGGCGCAGAGTTCGGAAACGGGCAACGAGAAGCAACTCGGCAAGGCCGCGTCGCCGGTCTTCTGCACGGCCGCACTTCCCGATGGCCGCCGGATTTTCGCCGGCACCGCCGATGGCAGAATCCTCGGATGGAATGGCGATGGCAAGGAGACCGATTCGATCGACCCTGCGTCGCTCGGGTCGCCGTGACGGTGCGCTTGCATGGTCGTTCAGCAGGGGAATGAGGTGGTTCATGAATGACGATCAGAAGCAGCGGGCGCAGTCCATCCGCTTTGGTGCACGTGGCGACAAAGCAGCGCTGGAGGCCGGGGCAGGCTTTGCGCCGAAATTCGATGCCGACGGGCTCATCACGGCGGTGGCCGTCGATGCGGTCACGGGTACGGTTCTCATGGTGGCCTACATGAATGAGGAATCGCTGCGCTTGACGCTGGCCTGCGGCGAAGCTGTCTACTTCAGCCGGAGTCGTCAGCGTCTCTGGCACAAGGGCGAGGAAAGCGGGCACGTGCAGAAGGTTGTCGAGATTCTGACCGACTGTGATCAGGACGCGCTTGTGCTGCGGGTGGACCAGCGGGGACCGGGAGCCTGTCATACCGGGTACCGTTCGTGTTTCTACCGGGCGGTGGCAGTGGCGGGCGACGAGGCTGGTCTGCGGGTGGTGTATCCGGAAAAAGGGTACGATCCGGCGTCGGTCTACCGGAGCGGGAAGGCTGGCTGACCTCATTCTCCATTGCTGGCAGGGCATCGTTGCGTTCCGTACGGCATGAACGCCCGGATACCGATGGTGGCAGCCGCTGCGGCGGCGCTTCTTGTGCTTTGGCTGTTCTGGTCCGGGGATTCGGGGAGCCATCCGGCTTCCGGGCGCGCCGGTGCAGTTACGGCGGAGGAAGCCGTATACGTGGGTCAGCCATGGCGGCGGCCAGGCGTGCTGGGTCGGTTGAGCGCGGAAGCCGTGGCGCTGCGGACCTGGGCAGTGCGCTACGGGGAGGCGGCGGAACTGGAGAGGGCGGGCATGGTGGCGGAGGGGGTGCGTCTTGCGCAGGCGCATCGCCAGGTTCTTGCGAGGCTCATTCCGCTGGATCCGCGGCAGGCCCTTGCTGAGGCCCTGCCGGTGGTGCTGCGCCAGCATATGCCAGAAGAAGTGCTGCGGTCCCTTGAAGAACGGGTCAGCGGAGAAGGTGGCTTCGGGGTGCTCTGTCAGGGTGGCGGGAGCGATGACCGCAAGCCCCTGCGGAGAGTGGTAACGCTGGATGACGGGCGGGAATATGAAGCTCATGTCTACGGCCGGAGGTCGCAGCAGCGGACCATGGAACGGACTGTGTTCCATGGCATCGCCATCGATGGCCAGCTCGCCCTGAGCCATGAACCCGTCCGCTGGATGGATGCCGGAGAAGTCATTCCAGAAGCGGCAGCCCGCGGTGGGGAATATGAACTGGCGGGGCAGATCGTGAAGACGGAGGCGCGCCCGGCGGTTGTCTCGCGCGGGCATCCCGCGGTGGAAGTGGCAGGGCGCATCATTCCGCTCGCTGAGGGTGGTCATGCTGTGGCCATGGCCGAAGGAATTCTGGCGCGTGAAGGCAGCGCAGGCGGCCCGGTTCCGCCGTCCGGTCCGGTGCCCCGATCATGGACCGAGGGAGTGCGGACCGTCCTTGTCATCCGCGCCTGCTTCCCGGACCAGCCGCAGGATCCGCAGTCCGATCTCGGCGTCTACGGGATGATGAAGAGCGTGAACGATTTCTTCATGGAATCGAGCCGCGGCCGCCTTTCCCTCGCGACGACCGTGTCTCCGCTCATCCAGTTGCCGAAGCCGGCTGCGTGGTATGCGGCCAATGATTCGCCGGGAGCGTTGGGACTACTGAGCGACGCGCGTGCCGCCGCAAAAGCTGCAGGTTTTGACTGGAAGCATTACGACCTTGAGGCCGTCCGGTATGATGGGGCCTCAGGTTCCTTCAACGGACAGGCCTATGTCGGAGGGCGTGGCTGCTGGCTCAAATCAAGCGCAGTCTCCGTTGCCGCACATGAATTCGGCCACAACCTCGGACTCTGGCATGCGAACTTCTGGAATACGGGCGGAGAGAGCGTAGCGGGATCTGGCTCCAATGAAGAATATGGTCATATCTTTGACGTCATGGGCAGTAGCGCTGTGCCTCATCCCCTTGCTGCTCCGCATCAGGCAATGCTGCAGTGGCTACCCGGGCAAATGGTCGCTGACGGCATAGGGAGCGGGGTTTACCGATTCCATGCGATTGACGCCGCTGGATTTCCTGACCCGGGGCGTTCCTATGCGCTCAGGGTGCGGAAGGATTCGGAGCGAGACTACTGGCTGGAATTCCGGCAGACTAAAGCCAGTTATCCGGTATCGCTGGCCGATGGGGCCATGGTCTCATGGGGTCCGTGGGGTGATTTCTACAATCCCACGACGGCGTGGGGCTCGAATGGCGGGGCGCAGATGCTCGACATGACGCCCGGCAGTCCCGATGGGAAGAATGACAGCATCCTGCTGCCTGGCCGGACGTGGGCCGATGAGGATGCGGGGCTGACGGTGACCGTGCTGGGCAAGGGGCGTACGGTTCCGGAATCTCTCGATGTGGTAGTGCAGCGTGGTCCGTTCCATGGGAACCGGGTGCCGGTGGTGCGGATTGAATCGGCTGGTCCGACCGTGGCCGTGGGCGCGGCAGCGATGTTCCGGGCGGTGGCATCCGATCCCGATGGAGATCCTGTGGTCTATGCCTGGGATTTTGGAAACGGAGCCTACGGACCGAACCAGGCGGAAGTCAGCCGCACTTGGCCGACGGCAGGGCGCTACAGTGTGCGCTGCACGGTGAGCGACATGAAGGGCGGAGCGGCTTCTGCCGTGGTGCCGGTGACGGTTGGAGCGACCGCCGAACTTGTGGTGAGCGGGGCGGTGCGCGGGCCCTCAGGTGAACCACTGCGCGGCATCAGGGTGAGTGGCTCGCAGACCGGCAGTCCAACGAGAATGACGGAAAGCGACAGCGAGGGAAGGTACTGGCTGAGCGGGTTGATCCCCGGGGCTGTGACGGTGAGGGCAGTCGATCCGCTTTGGAGCTTCACCGCTTCGTCGGCGATGCCGGTGACTTTGTCCGGTGACGTGGCGGCGCTTGATTTCGCTGCGGTGCGGCGGCCTGCGCTTGAGGTGTCGCTGAGATCGGGAGACTGCGGTGAAGGGGGGCCTGCCGGGGTGGTGCGGTTCACGCGGCGGCACATGCCCTTGAGTGGGCCTCTGGAATTCCGGATCTATGCGGGTGGCAGTGCCGGGCTGGAGGATTGCGATTTTCTGCCCGCGGAGGTCGTCGATTCCGGGAATCTGAAGTTCACGATTCCGTCCGGTCAGGAATTCCTCGATGTACGGGTGCAGGCGGTTGACGATGCGGAAGCCGAGGGACCGGAGACTGTGGAACTGCATCTGCTGGATGGAGTGGGTTATGTCCCGCAGGGATTGGCCACTGCGACGGTGACGCTTGCCGACAACGACAGCGAACTGCCATTGGTTTCGCTGAGGGTGGCGGGTTACACGGCAGCGGAAGGTGGCGAAGCAGCGGGCATCGAAGTGCGGCGGACGGGATCGGTGGCCAGTGCCCTTGTGGTGAATCTCCAATGGCAGGGCAGTGCCGAAGAAGGCCGGGACTTCCTCGTCGAGCCGTCGCCTGTGGTGATTCCGGCTGGTGATGCATCTGCCGTCGTGCGCGTCCGTGCCATTCAGGACGAGGAATCCGAGGGCCTCGAGGACGCAGTGGTCAGCGTCGCTCCTGCGGCGAACTATCTGCGGTCGCGGACCGAGGGGGCGGCGGCCCTTGTGCTGCGCGACGATGATCTTCCAATGGTCAGTCTCACCGTGCCGGATGCGTCGGCGTCCGAGGCAGGCCGTGATCCCGGCATCATCCTGATCAGCCGGAGCGGAAGCACGCGGCAGCCATTGGAAGTCGGCTATGCGCTCGGGGGATCGGGGATGCATGGCATCGACTATGCTGCCCTGTCCGGGAGCGTGACGATTCCGGCGGGGAGTGCGTCTGCGGCGGTCACGGTGGTGCCGGTGGATGATGCCATGGGTGAATTAGCCGATACCCTGGTGCTGCATCTGGTCAGTGCGCCGGGTTATGGAGTGGGAGGCGTGGCGACCGGGACGGTGACGATTTCCGACGACGATCTTCCGCGGATCGAGGTGGTCGTGCAGGATGGCGCCGTTGCAGAGAATGGAGATGCGGGAGTCTTCCGCCTCGTGGCGCGGGGCAGTGGCAATGGCCACGTGGCCATGAAATACGCGCTGAGCGGGACGGCTGTGGCGGGCGTCGATTACGCCGCACTGCCGGGTGTCATCAATGTTCCTGTGGGCGGGGCCGCCGAGTTGGTGGTGACGCCGCTTCAGGATACGGAATCCGAAGATGGGGAAACCGTGGTTCTCAATCTGCTGGAGGATCCGGCGTGGACGCTCGCGGTGGAACGCAGCGCGATGATCGAAATTGCCGATGACGAGAAGCCGGGCGTCGCGGTGCATGGCGAGTTTCCGGAAGTCAATGAAGAGGCTGGCTCGCTGCGTTTATGGGTGCGGCGGCGCGCATCATCGTCGGTGCCTCTCACGGTTCCCCTTGTGTGGGGAGGCACGGCGGTGGCTGGACAGGATTACAGCGGGGCACCCGCCACAGCCACGATTCCGGCGGGTGCTGCGGGCGTCTGGGTGACGGTTTCCCTGACCAATGATACCGCGGCGGAAGGTGCAGAGACCCTTGTGCTCAGCGTCGGGCCGTCCGCCGACTGCGGAGTCTCCGGTGCGCCGGCTACGGTCTGGATTGTGGACAACGACGCCTCGTCGCTTGCGTCCTTTTCCTTCGCGCAACCGACCGCGGTGCTTGCCGAATCCGGCGGAGTTGCCGAAGTCACCGTGCGTCTGAGCGCGGCCCTCCCGCGGGAGGCATCGGTGGGCTGCATCATCGAGGGTGGGTCGACGCATCCGGGGATTGATCATGGATTCACAGAGACTCGGCTGGTCTTCGCGGCCGGGGAACGGACGAAGACCATCATGATTCCGGTGAAGGACGATGGCTATGTGGAAGGCGATGAAGTGCTCGCATTGCGGTTGGTGAATGCGGCGGGTGCGCGGGTTTCGTCGAGTGCGGGAGTCTTCCGTCTGACCATAGCGGACGACGACGTGGCGGTGGCCGTGCCGTTTGTGCAGTTTGCGGCGGCGGATTCGACAGTGATTGAAGGATCGGCGTATGCCAGCATGGGATTGGTGCTGCTGAGTGCTCCGCAGCCTGCGCCTGTGCGGGTGAACTGGCGGGTTACCGGGGGGACGGCGGGTTCCCTTGATTATGCGCCGGGCAGCGGTGTGCTGGAGTTCGCTCCCGGCGAAACCGCGAAGCCGATTCCGCTCACTGTGCTGGATGATGCTCTTGTGGAATCATCCGAAACCGTCGTGCTGGCCATCGAGGGTCCGTCGTCTCCCGTCGTGACTGGTGCCAGACTCGTGCACACGCTGACCATCCGCGACAATGATGACCGCATTGTGACCGTGACGGCAACGGGTCGCGCCGCCGAAAATGGATCGGCCGGAACGTTCGCCGTGAAGCGGCAGTCCGTCAGCGTGGCGCAGTCATTGACCGTGAACCTTGCCGTGGGTGGCACGGCGCAGCCGGGGATTGATGTGACGGCGGTGCCGTCAACCGTCACGATTCCTGCGGGTGCGGCTGAATTAGTGTTTTCCGTGGCCGGGCTTGATGACGTCCTTGTCGATCCGGCTGAATTCGTGAGGGTGAGCGTGCTGCCATCGGTGAATTACGTGGTGGGTTCTGCGGTGTCGGCAGATCTTCCGGTGGACGACGACGAACGCGGTGTCTGGCTGCGCAGCAGTGATCCGCGGGGAGCCGAGCCAGGCAGGAACGCAGTGCTCACGCTGGAACGGACTGGTCCCTTGGACGCAGCCGTGACCGTGCCGCTGGTGGTCACGGGGACGGCGGTGGCGGGTGAAGATTACGCCGCACTTCCTGCGGGCGTCGGTTTCGCTGCCGGGCAGCGCCATGCGGAAGTGGAGGTGCGGATTCTGAATGATGACGTGGCCGAGCCCCGTGAGGAATTGCTGGTGGCGCTCGGAACCGCTGACGGATTCGTGGCGGGACCCGAGCGGGCCGTGCTCATTTCGATCGCCGACGATGACCTTCCGGAGCCACCGGCAGTGAAGATCGTGTCCCCGCGGGAAGACATTGTTCGTCTCGCCGAGGGAGCAGCGCTTCTGCTGGAAGCGGAGGTCGGGGGAACCTCCGTGCCGAATGCCCCGGTCCGCTGGAGTCTGGTCAGTGGTCCTGCCGCGGTGACTTTTGGCGATGCTGATGCTCCCGCTACGGCCGTGCGCTTTGCCGCTCTGGGGATTTATGAGATCCGGGTCAGTGCCGGGCAAGGATTGCTGAGCAGTGAAGACCGGGTCACCGTGGAAGTCGAGCAGAGTGCCTTCCGCCTCGACCGTTTGGGGACCGTGCTGCCGAATCCATCACTAGATGGCGGCGGCTCTGACTGGGAGATGACAGCAGCCGGCGGAGGCATCAGTTCCGGTACTGCTGACAGCGGAGCCATGGCTTGGCGGCTCGTGCAGGGTGATTTCACGGTCATCGCGAAGTTGGGTTCGGTTGGCCCGCAGGGGCAAGCAGGGCCGAGTGCCCGCTGCGGGGTCATGGTGCGGAGCGGGATGGAGGCGGGAGCGCGGCATGTGTTTGCGAGTGCCACGCCGACGCGCCTGTCGCTCGTCTACCGCTATCGTGACGACGAGGCCGGGAATTCCGAGAGCATGGACTTTGCCGTGCCCGTACCCCGCTGGGTGCGCATCGAGCGTCAGGGGAACGTGTTCATCACAGCTCATTCCGGCAATGGCGTGCATTGGTCGTATTATGGTCCGCCGCTCTATGTGGAAATGCCCGACGCGGTCCCCGTGGGGCTCGCGGTGACATCCGGACTCACCGTTTCTTCCGTGACGGCATCCTTCACGGACTTTGCCATTCATCGCAGCGGCCGGACCGTGGCATGGCCCGATGCCGGACCAGCCTCGCTGACCGTGCCGGTCGGTGAACTGCTCCTCGGCGGCGTGGTCCATGGCGGCAGCAGCGGCATGCCCGTGCAGTGGAGCATGCTGTCGGGTCCGGCACCTGCCGAGTTCCGCGACGACCTTGATGCGCTGACGAGCGTGCTGCTTCCGGTCGCCGGGGAATACCGCCTTCGGCTCACGGTGACCGACGGAGGCGTGCAGACGTTCGATGACATCGTGATCAATGCGACGAGCCGGCTGGAGGCATGGCGTGCGGAAGCGTTCGGACCTGAGGCCGGCAATCCAGCGGTGGCTGGCGATGAAGCGGACCCTGATGCGGATGGCTATGGAAATCTCGTGGAGTACCTGCTTGCCAGCGACCCACGGAATCCTGCTGCCAGTCCGGAGACCAGTCATGAAACTACCGGTGGCGACCGATTGACCGTGCGCTGGGAGGAACGGGCCGATGCCATCGAAGTGGAGGCAGTCCCTGAATCCGGCGACGACCTTGCGGGCTGGACGGCAGCAGGCTTTGCGGTGCGCAGCGAACCTGGTGCACCGGGCATGGTGCGGCGCGTGGCGGAAATGGATGTGACCGGTCGTCCTCGGGTGCTTGTGCAGCTGCGGGTCAGGAAGCGCGGTGCCGGGCCGAAAACGCCGTGATCCGCTGCATGGCGGTTTCAAGGCTCGCTTCATCAGTCGCATAGCAGCAGCGGACAAAGCCTTCGCCGGCCTTGCCGAATGCCGTCCCCGGCACCACCGCCACCTTTTCTTCCTCGAGGAGTCGCGTGGCAAATTCCCGGCTGCTGAGTCCGGTGCTGCGGATGTCCGGGAAAACGTAGAAGGCACCGCCCGGCTGGAAGCAGGTCAGTCCGGCGTCATTGAGCGACGAAACCACCATGTTGCGCCGGTGCCAGTACGCCTTGCGCATCGTTTCGACAGGTCCGGCTCCGTTTTCGAGTGCTTCGATGGCCGCAATCTGCGCCGTGATGGGGGCACACAGCATGGAATACTGGTGAATCTTCATCATGGCCTCCGTGAGTTCCGGAGGACTGCAGGCGTAGCCGAGCCGGAAACCCGTCATGGCAAAGGCTTTCGAAAACCCATGCATGAGAATGGTCCGTTCCCTCATCCCGGGCAGCGCCGCAATGCTGTGATGCTCCCGGTCGTCGTAGAGGAGTTCACTGTAGATCTCGTCCGTGATGACAATGAGATCGTGCTGCTTCGCCAGATCCGCGATGCCTTCCAGTTCATGCTTCGGCTGCACAGCCCCCGTCGGATTCGTGGGGAAGTTCAGCATGAGAATCTTGGTTTTCGGCGTGATGGCCTTTTCCACGTCGGCGGCCCGCAGCGCAAAATCGTCTTCCGCCTTCGTCTCGACCGTCACGGGATTCCCGTAGGCCATGTAGATACTCGGATTGTAGCTGACGTAGCAGGGTTCGTGGTAGATGACTTCCTCGCCGGGATTGAGGAGGGCGCGGAAGGCAAGGTCGAGGGCTTCGCTGACACCGACGGTCACGAGCACTTCCGTGGCAGGGTCGTAGGCCACATGGAATTTGTGCTGCACGTACTTCGCAATGCTGCGCCGGAGGTCGAGGAGGCCGAGATTGCTCGTGTAGGAAGTCTGGCCCTTCTCGAGCGAAAAGATGGCGGCCTCGCGGATGTGCCATGGAGATGCGAAATCCGGCTCGCCGACGCCGAGCGAAATGACATCGCCTGCTGCGAGGACGAGTTCGAAGAATTCCCGGATGCCGGACCGCGGCACGGCGCGCACGCGTTCGGAGATCTTGCTGGAGAGATTCATGAAGGTGGGGGGGGCGCGGGGCGGTGAATTTGTCAGGGGGAGACAGCGAGGCGTCCGCCTTCCCGCGTTCCATGCGAGAGGAAGCCATTCTGCTTGTAAACTTTCAGCTGGAAGTGAGTCGCGGTGCTGATGACTCCTTCGAGCGAACTGAGTTTCTCGGAAACGAAGCGGGCCACGTCGCGCAGGTCGCGTCCCTGCACAATGATCTTCAGATCGTAGCCACCCGACATGAGCCAGCAGCTGACAACCTGATCGAAGCGGGCGATGCGGTCGGCGATGCGGTCGAAGCCGCCGCCGCGTTCCGGGGTCACCTTGACTTCGATGAGGGCGAGGACAGCGGTGTCGTGGGCCTTTTCGGGATCAAGAACCGCCTGGTAGCCGAGGATGGTGCCGTCCTGTTCGCGGGCGGCGATTTCCGCCTTCACTTCCTCCGGGGAACGGTTGAGCTGGGCAGCGATCTGTTCGGCGGAAAGCCGGGCGTCGTTCTGCAGGAGGTTGAGAAGAGGGTCCATGGCGATGTGCGTTGGGGCTGTGGCGATCCGGGGGCAGCAGACCATTCCGGAAGCTGCGTCTGTTACCGGGGGCGGCTGGCTGCGCAACGGGGTTTGCGTTCACCGTGACCGGGAGACCAGCCGGACGGTGCGCAGCTGGAACCGGGGCGATGGTTCTGTGAACCGAGGATCGAGGCGGAGCCGCACCATGGGGCCGCGGTATTCCCGGTGCTGGAGCGGAATGGTCATGGTCTGCCAATCCGGCGACGGCGGGATGGGCACGCTGAGGGACGTGTCGCCCCCCGGTCCCGGGCTTCCGTGCTTCTGCCAGAAGACCGTGAGATTCCCGGGCGAAGGACTGAGGATTTCGAGCAGGAGAAAAGGGGCGTCTTCCGCCATCCAGAAGGTCAGGGGACTGACCAACTGCGGATCGGGCTGGCTGAATCCTAGTTTGAGTCCGTCCCGGATGGGCCAGCCATGATCGCCGGCATTGACGAAGTGCCATCCCTGGCGGTCGTCTGCAAAACGCCACGAGGGCAGGCCAGAGGGCTGATGCGTGGCGGCGCGGCTGCGGATTTCCGCGAGGCTTCCCGCGACGAGTTCGTAGCGGTATTCGAAGGTGATGGAGTGATCGATGATTTCCTGGCCGAGGCTGGCGATATAGCCGGTGTTGTTGTCCATGGAAGAGGCGGGACCGGGCGATCCTGCGAAGCCGCCCGTGAAGTGCTGACGTCCGGGCGTGATGAGGCCAAGGCCATGACCGGATTCGTCAAGGAGGGCGCTCCAGCCTTCCGTGCCCTGCCAGAACGACCATGGATGGGAACCCGTGGGCTGCGGAGCCAGCCCGACCGGGTCGCCGCGGAACGGCCGACTGCCCGAGTAGGTAGTGACGCGGTGGTGGGACCCCGTGGCATAGACTGCCGGCAGTTCCTGGAGCCGGGCCGGATACTGCGTGGTGTCGCTGCGCTGGTTTGTGAGGCGCGCCCGGGCCTTGACCACATGACCATCGAGTTCGAGCCATGAATCGAAGAGGCATTCCGCCGGTACCTTGTTCAGTGGCCACTGCAGGGGCCGGCACTGGATGTGGAGCGACCGCCCGTCATTGCGGTGACTGACCACTTCCGGGGCATTGCGGAAATCGTCGCCGGTCTGCACGGGATTCCAGCCGAGGTGTTCCCAGTGTTTGGCGGGTTTCTGGCCATCTGCGGTGAAGGGAACGGGTCCGGAATAGAACGACATCTGGACCTGCCGCCCGAAGTCGTAATTGTTGACGAGATTCGGCCCGCCCTTGCGGGAGAGGAAGACAATGGCACCACCGTGTGCGAGATCGGCTCCGAGTTTCAGGGTCCCGTTGTCGAGCCATGTCATGCGGGCATGGGGCGGAAGCTGATCCGCTGGTGGATCGGCGGCGTGGGCCGTGGCAGACAGCACGAAGATGGCGGCGGCGCGGAATTGATTACCTGGTTTCACGGGGACGGACGGTCTTGGGTTTCTCCGGTTGGACGGCCCGCGGGCCATAGCTGTCAGGATCGCTGAGCAGGCGGGGTTCCGCAAAGGTCG
>Ga0315907_10001994_pt1 | contig 26609 bp, 25 predicted proteins | sample LakEriMetagenome_3_FD_203525 | JGI IMG/M metagenome (GOLD analysis project Ga0315907, IMG submission 203525) | Freshwater fungal communities from buoy surface, Lake Erie, Ohio, United States - Buoy 12 MA123 | ecosystem: Environmental > Aquatic > Freshwater > Lake > Lake biofilm | place: USA...
AGCTAATCAGTCTCCCATAACTGAGAGGAACTCTCAAATATCAGAAAACCAACGACCGGAATATACGGCCGCTGGCTTTACTGGAATCAAGTCTTGGTTAATCGACTTTGACATTGATGGCCTTAGGAATGCCTTCTTTGGTCTTGGGTAAGTGTAGAGTAAGCATACCATCTTTATATTTAGCGGCCATTCCACCTGTCTCACAGGTATCGGGAAGAGAGAAACTACGCTCGAACGAACCATAGGATCTCTCAACACGGTGAAATTTTTTCCCCTTCTCTTCCTTTTCGAAATGACGCTCGCCACTGATGGTAAGTATACCGTTTTCGATGCGCACTTTGACATCTTCCTTCTTGACCTCAGGCAGTTCAGCTTTGATCAAAAATTCCTTCTCGTCTTCGCTCACGTCAACGAGCGGTGCCCAATCGGCAAGTGCAAATCTGTCCTCACCGTTAGATACTAAGGGTTTTCCGAATAAGCTCGAAAGCCTGGTTTGTATTTCATTGATCTCATTCATAGGGTTCCATTTTGTTAGTGTATTCATAATTTTCTATTTCCGGCGGGATTGGTATCACCGCTGGAGCGTATCGCCGAATTTCTCGCTCCAGCTGGAAAGTGACTGTTCGGATACGACCTAAGCAACCGTGCTCACTTTCGATTTCATCATCCGCCAGAGCATATCAAATTGCTCAGCGGATCATGCGCATCACGCTTCGCTAATTGCGCCAATCCAGAAAATTCATAATCCTCTGAAGCGGGCGAATTACAAATCTTGGGATGAGATTAAAACTGCCTCCCTATGGCAGATATCGTCTATAAATTGTCTTCCACGGCGCGCACGCTCCAACATTTCAGATGGAGAAATTCCATCACTTCCTGCAAGCTCGAGAATGAGCGCTCCATTGAAATTCGACTTCGTTAGCTCATGAATAATGCGGTTCCAGTCGATACTACCTTCGCCGGGGACAAGATGCGCGTCCCAGTCGCCATTATTGTCGTTTACATGAATCATTCTGAGATGCCCTGACATTTTATGGACGACGTTGTAAATTTCGCCTGAAAGATTGGCGTGTCCGGTATCTAGGCAGGTGCCGATATTCGTTTCCTTGATTGCGCCAAGCATATAGAGGATGTCACTGGTATGTCCGAATAGTAGGTGGGGAAGCATGTTCTCCAATAGCAACTGAAGTCCCAGCTTGCGGCAATGTGTGGCAACAATGGATAAGACTTCTGCGCCATTTTTCATACGCTGATAGAGTTCCTCGGCAGGAGGCTTACCCTCGCGCTCTGGTCCGGGATGGATGACGATGTGACGTGCGCCGAGAATTGCAGCCGCTTCGCTTGCGGCAATAAGATTTGCGAGCGCTTGATGACGCTGTTCCTCGTCCAGCGAGGTAATATCTATGTGGCTGGCGAAGGGTGCATGGAATGAGAAGGCTTCTAGACCTAGCCTGTTAATTTCATCACGCGCCTGTTTCACCGCATCCTTGTCATGATAAGGCAGGTGATCTGGAAACGAACAGATTTCAAGGATCGTAAATCCGCCGTCACGGATACCCTTTAGAATATTTATAATGGGTGTCTTATAAAAACAACCTGTTGAAATTCCTATGGGCCAATCATTCATACTTATGTTTTTTTGAGTTCAATTTATTGCATAAAGATGCAAGAGAGCAGTTTTCCCCATTGTTGTTACAGAGATCTTTTTCCTGTGATGACGTGCAGTTGTAATCAATAAGTCGGTCTATTCCATCCGCTACCTGACCAGCAAAGAGTCGCGTATAAAACTCCGCTCGAATACCTGGGTCATAGTGATCCCATGCATTTTCCCAACCAGCATTTGGATCCGCAAGTCGTGATCTGATAAGCCCAGCGATATGGCGTGGATGCCAACTCTCGGCTAAAAGAGAACGCACCACCATCTGGATTTCGGCTGGTTTCAAAAGCTGGTCATTCGGATTTTCAAGGATTTTTCTAACGCACGACGGCAAAGATCCGAAATTAGATCGAGCGTATGTTAGATGCCATTGCTCTGGAGGATACTGCTCTTGATCGTAGTATTCCTCGTGAAACTTTTTCAAAGATGAATTAAGATATTCAGAAATCAGACGATCCATTCCGATGCTTTCATCGGGAATTCGGACGGACGCGCGTTTTGCCAGATCCATGACAGCATTTTTATCGTGACGAATTTTTAGAGCCTCTTGCACGTTCATTTCATAAAGAGGTATAACGAACATATCCGGATGCTGATAAAAATCATCGAAAAACCCCGAAATCCAAGTTCGCTGCGTTTTCATATACTTCGTGAATGGCATACGGATCATCCGGCTATGCATCGGGTCACCATATTCGGAAATATCTAACGAAACGATTTCTCTTGGCTTGCCGTATTTCCAAGGACCAGAAATTACCGCTGTGGTATCGACAGGAACTATGGTGCGCTCCTCCGCCAGTCGCTTCACTTCATTCGCTAAATATTCCATAACCATACCGAGTCCAATGAACGAACGCAGCGAGCCACCGCAGTTCTTGAATTCAATTTTACATGCGGTGCGTTCGTATGCTTCCCTGATCCATTCCTGAGCGGGCGCTAGCTTTTCCAGCAAACTTTCGGTTTCAGAATAATGAGGAACGCGCCAGACGAAATGATGCCCTTGACCTGTTAGCAGATGCAGTGGCGTTATGCCCCATTTCAAAAGGAGCTCCTCAATCACAACGATGACAGGTTGCTGGATTTGAAACGCTCTTTCTGGATCTGAGAACACCAGAATCGGCGAATCGAAATTCACATATTCCACGTCAAAATGAATCAATAACGATTGGGAATCAGAGAGAGAGCGTGCGATTTCCTTGCCTGCATCCAGAAACCAATCCAGATCACGTGAATGACAAATTGAGTCCTCTGAAAATATATCTGCATCGCATTGGGAAAAAAAATCAGACGTGATACCAGCTCCGCCGAATCCTCCGGCGTATTCGACGAGTCGATCTCTCACATGACTATTACCGTAGTAATCATCCATAACCTTTAGTATTCTGTCTCGGTTCCAAGATAAGAACTGGTTGGATTTATCTCTCAGCGTTTCTTGTTGAGAGCAGTGCGTCATTTGACTGTAGTATTCAAATTACTGGGATATCTAAATACAACATCCAGACAATAAATGCGGAGAATTGCCCCGCGTGCTCCGCTAAAATTATGTCATGAATGATTTATTTCCCTCGGAAAAAAATGATATTGATGAGGCAATGCTAATCTGTTGTCAGCATTGCGGGATCGAAATCTCGACCCCGCGTTTGGTATTGCTACCGATGGCAACGACATGTCTGGGCTGCCAGGAACGGAGTGAGTTTGACCTACTGCATGGCACCTCTTTTACCCCTCTTGAATCTCTAGCCAGCGAATCGCATGGCGAAGAACGGACGCAGCATCCTTCAACTCAAGTTTATCTCGGATATTAGATTTATGTACGTCGACGGTTTTTGGACTGATGTTCAAAGATTCCGAGATTTCCGATTTTGAGCGACCCTCTCCAATGAGTTGAAATACTTCAAACTCGCGGTCTGTTAGACGATGTACACCATCGCCAGCCTCATTTTTTTGTTTGCCAGAAAAAGCATGAATGATCTTTCTGGACATTTCTGGACTGATCCAGATGCCGCCATTTGCAACTTCGCTGATTGCCTCAAGCAGTGATAGTCTTGGTGCATCCTTCATAATGTATCCTTTTCCACCAGCCTTCAACACGCGCTGCGTATAAAGAGTTTCGTCATACATTGAAATGACAAGGATGGGCAGGCTTGGCACAATACTTAAAGCATCCTTAATCAGTTCCATTCCGTTTCGCCCAGGCAATTTCATGTCGGCGATCAGTAGATCCGGCTTTGTGCGTTCCAAATATTCAATGGCTTGCGCGAGATTACCAGCAGCCCAACAACACTCGAAACCGGGTTGGGCTTTTACAAGTTGTTCGAGACCCTCACGCATCATCGGATGGTCGTCGACTATCGCCACTTTCTTGACCGCATTACTATTCGGTATGTTCGCTTTCATAATTCATTTTTAATTCGCTTTTTTTCAGTGGGACGTTGCAGATAACGCGTGTGCCTCCGTCGGTTAGATCGCTTGGGAAAAAATCCAGAGAAGCCCCGATCGCGTCGGCGCGGAACTGAACGAAATGCAGGCCCATTCCATCTCGAAGCCGTTTTGGCCCAAAAAAAGATTTCCCGTCGTTAATCACTTCAAGGCGCAGGCCTCCTATCGTTTTATAAAGGCCCACCACGATGCGTTTCGGGCAGGCATGTTTTGCCGCATTGTTCACCAGCTCCTGAGCGATTCGGAAGATATTAGAGGCGGTTGTCATGTTACTTACCTCAACAAGCTGCGGGCAGTCGAACTTGCAGGAGACTCGGAAGCGCCCCTCGATTATCTCCGTAAAATGTCTAAGTCCCTCCATCAAACCTTGAGCCTCCATACTGACTGGCGAAAGTCCTTTGGCTATCATCCTTGTGAGAGCTGTCGCCTCCTGCAACTCTGTGATGGCGACTTGCAGCGGTCCTGCTTGAGGGTCAGCATTCGTTTCCAAGCTGTTTTGAATGGTTCCGCATTTCAACCCGATAGCTGCGAGTCTCTGACAAAGATCATCATGTAAATCCTGTCCGATTCGCAGACGCTCTTTCTCAGCGACTTCAAGAAGCTTTCTTTCAAGTTCCTTGTATTCCGTGATTTCGGTTGCGACACCTGTGAAGCTTAGAATGAAATCGTTTGTCCCGTAATTCGCATAACGACGATCCCTGATCCACCGGATTTTTCCGCATTTGTCACGAATCCGATAAACTTCATCGAAATCCCTCTCCAGACCATTCCTTAGCTTTTCAAAGCCTCGAACAACCTTGGAGCGGTCTTCCTCAAGGATGGCGTTGTTCCAGCTATCACAATCCTCATAAAGCTGTTCGGCAGAGACTCCCCAGATTTTCTCAAATGCCGGACTTACAAAGACGACGCGTTTACCCTTTGAGTCCAGCAATAAGAAAATATCTCTGATCGTTTCGCTTATGTAACGGAGACGGGTCTCGCTTTCTTCGTAACTGCGGCGTGCTTCCAGAGTATCAAGACCACGAGTCACGACCAGTGTGATCAGATCCAAGAAGGCAGAATCCTTGAGTATGAAATCCAACGCACCCAACCGCATCATTTTAACGGTGAGCCTCACATCACTGGTACCGCTCACAACGATGAAGGGAACCGACTGCCTGCGCTTCGTGAGAATTGAAAGTAATTCCTGACCGGTGATATCGGACAGCCGAAGATCGAGCAACATAAGCGATATCCGGTTCATTTTGAGGAAATCCAAGGCCTCCTTACCGGAGTTGACCGCAGTGACCTTAATTCCCTGCTTGGCGAGCTTTGCCTTGATAAGTAGGCACATGCCCTCGTCATCATCCACAAGCAGAACCTGATGGTTAGTATTCATTCAGTAAAATGAAATTTGATTAATTTAGACGGATTAGAGTTCATGATGATATAGAGTTTGCTTTTTGAAAGCACTAAAAAGCCTCAAATGTTAACGGATCTAGGAAGATTAATGGTAAAAATACTTCCCTTATCGGGTTGAGATGTTACCGATATCTCGCCATTCATGAGAGCAAGGGCGGCTCTCACAATATACAAACCCATGCCATGACCTTCGGAGTTTGCGGGATCCATTTGATAAAAAAAATCGAAGATCCGTTGTTCGTAATCTCCCGACATGCCTATCCCGTTGTCCCTCACTTGAATCAGAACCCTATCCTCTTTCAGTTCACTGGAAATTTCTATGACGAGCTGCCGAGTGGGTGATGAATATTTCAGAGCATTATCTAACAGATTAGAAAATACCCTACCTAGAAGATCTCTATCTCCCCGAACGATAGGTAGATCATGCTCGATAACATCAACCCCAGCCTCCATGAATTCAAATGTCATCTCGGCTAAACTGGATTTCACCACTTCGTTCAGATCGAGATCTTGGATCGAAAGTGGTGCGCTGCCCATGCGCAATACAACATGCAGTCCGTTTAACAAATCATCAATTTTAACAACACCTGACTGGATAAACCCAAGAGAGAATTCCATCTCCTTACCGATTTCATTGATGGTATTTTGCACACCTGAATTTTCAGTCGAAATGTTCTCCGTGAGTTTCTTCAGGTTGTTCACGTGTTCACTGAGCATCGACGCAAAACCTTGTACGTTTCGGAGAGGAGAGCGGAGATCATGCGATACAGCGAAGACTATCGATTGCATCTCACGATTCTTCTGATCCAGATCATGCTCCATGTGCTTCAATTGCTGCTCATGAAATTTCATCTCAGTAATGTCCGAACTGATCGCGATGAATTTGTAGGGTCGTTTCCGCTCATCGAGAAATGGAACAATCGTGGTATACATCCAATAAATCGAACCATCTTTACGACGGTTACAAACTTCCCCCCGCCAGACGGAGCCACTGAGGATTGTGCCCCATAGATTTTTAAAAAACTCTTTTGAGTGACATCCGGAATTAATAATTCGATGATCTTGACCCATTAATTCAGATTTGGAATATCCAGAGACATCACAGAACTTTCGATTTACATATACAATTTTACCATCCATTCCGGTGATGGAGAGGATTGTATGTTCATCGAGCGCCTGTTTGAAATCAGAAGCCGTGTACAGCCCTGAATTCATCTCCTCAGCGGAGCTATGATCGCTTATGTCTTCGTTTCGCATCCTGCCTATTCAAATGACTTTGCTACCGATTTGCGACTCTCAAATCACAATGCTCCAGTTCTCTACGGCGCTGACGAAACTCCGATGGCGACTCGCCCGCAAATTTCAAAAAATTTCTACTGAATTGGGAAAGTGAGGTGAAACCTGCCCGTTCGGCAATTTCAGCAATCTGAATATATGGATCAGACAAAAGTGTCCTAGCCTTTTGCACTCTTTTCCTGTTTATATATTCCGTCATAGTGATGCCGGTATCACGCTTGAAAATTCTGCAAAGTTGAAACGAGCCGATTCCTGCCGCGGCCGCCACACCATCAAGATGTAACTTACTGCTGATATTTTCCGCAATGAAATCTATCGATCGCATCACAGCACCACTAGATGGTGTAAACGATTCAACTATTGATCGGTTAGATTCATCACCCAGTTGCCGCGCGAATGTTTCGAGAAGCCCTCTTGGACAGATCTGGCTTTTTACATTGCTACCCAATGAATTTTCCACCTTGGCAGCTGTCAACTGCAAAGGAAATGTACGCCCCACCGGCACTGGGATAGTTAAAACTTCTGGATCCGTGTTATTCCCATTTATGCGAAGAGAGAGCCGATAGCCAGTTGTAAGCTCGAAGGCGTTCCGATAAATCAGAAACAGGCTTGAATTCTCCAACTTCGCAACAAATGTCAATAAAGAGGGGTTCCTTTTCATTTCGGGAGGGATCATTAATCAGATTGATGCTTGATCAAAACCCACGTGACAGTCCATAGGCGCCTTTTTCAAGTGTTTATAATCCACTCACTTAGCGTCCTAGGGAATTTCTTTAGACCCTCTCATCTTAAGAAAAATATGCCCGTGCAAGATATTGTAAAAGCATTCTCTGTGTGTTGAAAAATGCGCCGTTAAGCGCGATCGCGTGCCGCATGATCCCGATAAACTTGCCCTTATCTTTCAGGAAAATCGGCACGATCTCATTTTGCAGTTTATCTAGCAGCGCCGTTGCATGACCACGAGCACCTGTATTCCCAGAAATAGCCCAGCCGGTCACACCTTCCACACAGCCTTCAATCCACCATCCATCCAGAATACTCAGGCTTGGTACACCATTTAAAGCAGCTTTCATTCCGCTGGTTCCGGATGCCTCCATTGGTGCTTGCGGCGTGTTCAACCATATATCTACGCCACTGGCCATCAGCTTCCCTATTCTCATATCGTAGCCTGGAAGATACACTAGGATGATCCCGTGTGCAGCAAGCTCACTCTTTAGACATATGATGTTCTGAATTAAAAACTTTCCTTGATCATCACCAGGGTGTGCCTTGCCCGCATAGACAATCTGTAAGCCTCCTGCCTTACGCGCGATTTCTATCAAGCGTTCTTTATTTTCAAATAACAATCCGGGACGTTTGTATGCGGCCGCACGCCGTGCAAAGCCCAGCGTGAGTATTTCATGAGAAAGCCGAAGTCCGGTTTCTTTTGCAACATACTCAATAAGTGCATCTTTCGCCGTTTGATGAGCTAGCCATATATCATTGCTTGGAATACTGAGGGCGGAACGTAGATTAAAGCTGTCTTTTTTCCAATCTGAAATAAAGCGATCAAACAGAGAAGCGAAGGGAGGAGAGACCCAGGTTACAGGATGGACACCATTCGTGATCGCGTCGATAGAATATTGAGCGAACATAAGTCTAGATACCTCAGCATGACGTTTGGCTACACCATTTACATAGTGACTAAGATGAAGAGCCAGATAAGTCATGTTTAGGCATCCCTCCTTGCAATACTCTGATTGAAAAAGATCTCTCCTTTTTAGAAAAGCAGTACAATGTCCTAGGACTTGATGCACTAGTTTCAAGTCAAACTGATCGTGCCCAGCTGGAACCGGTGTGTGCGTGGTAAAAATACACTTAGCACGTACATTGTGCAGAATCTCTTCATCAATTTCCTGCCGATCCAAAGCATTCATTTGTTCATACAATAGTTCTATACCAATGCACGCGGCATGTCCCTCGTTCATATGATAGCGTTGTAGCGACGTGTGGCCAAGAGCATTGAGCATACGCACCCCGCCTTGACCTAAAATCACTTCCTGACACAGCCGCATATAGTGATCTCCCAGGTAAAGACGATCTGTCAGCTTTCTATCCCAATCACCATTTTCCTCAAAATCTGTATCTAATAAATAAATTGGAATCACTCCTCCTGATTCGCCATGAATTTCAAATAGCCAACAGCGGATATGCACATTTCTTCCATCAATACAGACGATGACTCTCTCAGGTAACTCCTTCACATGTTGTGAAATATTCCAAGGTTCCTCTTCCTCGAATTGCCAGCCACTAGCATCAATTTTTTGTCGGAAATACCCCTTGCGATGGATGAGTGTGACTGCACACATAGGCAGCTCCATATCCGCTGCCGAGCGTAGGGTATCTCCCGCAAGAATACCTAGACCCCCCGCATAAGTTGGAATGTCAGGATGCAAGGCGATTTCCATAGAAAAATACGCGATTTTTACCGGCTTAATCATTGTCTTAGAAAACTGCTGGATTAAGTCCATCACATGTAAACGCGTTAAAAACTAGAACAACCTTCCTGATTAAAATCTTTGACGCAAATAACGCCTACTAGCGGACAAGAACTGCTGAGTAGATCTCCTTATAGTTGGTTTATAAGTGCAATCGTCATGAATGAAGAAAACCCCAGCGCTTTTCATATAAACCATCGTGGACTCCTCTGGATTCTGCTGATCACCATCCTGCTCATGCTCTTGCTTGTCATCGCCGCTGCAAAACTCAAGCAACCCATACCGAAGAAAATGGATATGAATATCAAACAAGGAAACGCAAAAATTGAAACGGAATTCAACGCCCAATGAACACTATCACGTTGGCGCCAAATTCACATCATACAGCCTCCTCGGCTAACCGAATTGTGCGGCGGAAACGCCAAGAATATTCCGCATCAAAACCGAGAATACTCTATCTTACCCCGGAAATTTCCAGAATCTCGCCGCTGATGTGCCAGAAAGCGGAAAAGCTACGCGTCAAATCAGGTGGATTGGCAGATGTTTCCGCAACATTGGTCGATTACCTTATTCAAGATGGTTCCGATGTGCATCTTGCTATTCCAAATTACCGAAATATTTTCCAAGGCGTCGGATCAAAGAATGATATCTCAGCTACTTACTCCCATCCAAAATCTCGAATTCATCTCGCAGAAGATCGCGCTTTTTACCGCTCTGTAGGTCCTTATCATGGCAACGCCGATGAGATACGTGGTGCGGCCATCGCATTCCAGCGGGAGGTAATCAATCACATCATACCCAAAGTCCGACCAGACATTGTCCATTGCAATGATTGGATGACAGGATTGATACCCGCAGCTTGCAAGAAACTAGGTATCAAAACGCTTTTCTCTATTCACAATATTCACCGAGAATCCACCACGTTGGCCGAAATCGAAAGTAAGGGTATTGATACCAGCGAATTTTGGGATCTTCTGCACTATGTCCATTATCCCATCTCGTTTCAAGACGATTACCATCACAATCCTATTGATCTACTCTCCTCCGCGATACAAAACGCCGACTTCGTCAGCACCGTAAGCCCGACTTTTCTCGAAGAAATCAGCCACAACCGGCATGGTAGAATTCCGCTTTCCATTCAATGGGATCTGCGCGCAAAGACCGATTCCGGTTATGCCTCGGGCATTCTCAATGCTCCGGATCCATCTTACAACCCTGCACTGGATGATGCACTTTTTGAGAACTATACACACTCGGAAGCGGTGCATGGGAAGAGCCAAAACAAACGGGCATTGCAGCAGCGCTTGAACCTCTTGGAAAACTCCAACTCACCTATCTTCTTCTGGCCTTCCAGGCTGGATCCGGTGCAAAAAGGCTGCCAGCTTCTGGCAGAGATTCTATACAATATCACAGCGGACTATCGAGAAGAAAACCTGCAACTCGTCATGGTTGGTGATGGCGTTTATAAAAAACATTTCCATGATATTGTTTCCCACCACGGCCTTCATGATCGTGTCGCGATCATGGATTTCGATGAAGAACTCGCACGGCTCGCATTCGGCGGAGCGGACTTCGTTCTCATGCCATCTTCTTATGAACCATGTGGACTTCCCCAGATGATCGGGCCTCGCTACGGAACACTTCCTATCGCCCATAATACCGGTGGCCTCCGTGATACAGTGACTCAACTCTCCGATGATTACAGCACCGGAAACGGCTTTGTATTCGACTATTTCGACGCCTCTGGTTTGCGCTGGGCAATTGATCAGGCAATGGCTTTTCACAACTCTCACAGAGAGATTCGCGAAGCCACGATCAGTCGCATCATGCGTGAATCAGCAAATTATTTCAGCACTGAAATCATGTGCGAAAAATACTCAGACATCTATCAAAAATTATCAAAATGAATGTCTGATGTGAACCCCATTATATTATGAAAACAAACCATAAGGAAACCACTGTTGTATTAGCGGACATGGAGAAGCTTCGCATCATAAAGCTTTCTCCGTACGAAACAGAAATCACCCCGCATGCCAAACCCGTGATTATTGAGGAAATGGAATTCCCCAAAAATCACAAACACAACGACTCATCAGGTCGATTTCCACAGGGGAGATCCGTATCGGAAACCGCTGGTATGAGCCCTGGTGAAAAACACGATGAGGAAAGCGAATACAAAAAAAGACGTATCAAAATTATCGCTCAGAAAATCACAGATATTCTCATGCGTGAGGGTATCGGATTCTGGTTCTTCGCCGCACCAGCTACGATCAACAGGCAAATCGTCAAACTCATTCCACCCTCTTTACAATCCTCCATGATCTCAAATATCAATTTAGATCTAACACATTTAGAATTGGCGGAAATCGAAAAAAGATTTCTCACACATAACCATAAAAATCTAACATAAAGTATTATATTTAAAAACTAACACCTAATTTAGGTTACAAAAAACGGTTTAGTTAAGCAGCCTAAAATTCGAAAAATATCAATATGAATCATTGTTATCAACTAATTTGCATCAGCCAAGAAAAGGATTTACTGGAACTGGACGATGCCGCCCACCTTAGTGGAATGCATCGTGAAATGATCGAGGTTTTCTTACGTGCCGGAATTGTGAAATCGAAGCCCGATTTGAATGGATTGCTTCGAATTGATTTGGACGGGGTCGAACGTCTGCGCCAGATACAGCGCATGAGACAAAAAAGCCGTCCGATTCTGAGAAATATCCGCTTGGTCTTCTCACTCACAGATCAGTTGGCAAAAGCAGAGCGAGAACTCCATGATCTGAGGAGCCAACTGTCATTTCATTGAGAGCTTCTTATTCGGAACTCCAGATATTAACACGAAACACGGACGCCGCTGGATAAGTTTCTCAGTGGTTTTTTCAATGAAGTAGTCTTTGTCGATTAATGCTGGGATAGATAAATTCACACTATAATTCTCACGCTTCTTCGGTATTGCGTCGGAGTAAATCCGTTAATTCTGTGAAAGCATCGATTGAACTGGGAAAGCGATTGAAAACCTACTTCAAACGCGATATCCGCCACACGCATAGAAGTCTTCTCAAGCATGCTCTCTGCTATTTTCACCCTGCGATCGGTCACATACTCGGTCAAAGTTCGTCCGGTTGCTTGCTTGAACCTACGACAAAGATAGTAGCGGCTCATATGAACCTCTGATGCCACTTCATCCAGATAAATGGGTTCATAGATCATTTCCTCGATATAATCTTTTGCCGAGGCAATGCAATCGCTCTTTTCATGTCGCAACTCCAGAACGATCTGGCCTGCCAGATCTCCTAGTTGCAGTGCAAACGCCGCCAGCAAGGTTGTCATCGCTTGATATTGTTCCAACCTGATCACCGCGATTTCAAAGTAAGATGGCTCTAATTCCACCTCCTTATTTTTATCTGTGCCAAGAATTTCTTTGAGTTTCAAAAAGCCATCCCTGCTTGGCTTCTCATGCGAAATATGTCCTGTCATAAGTTGCGCAAGAACTTGCTGCCCATGGATCACTGGCACGACAGTCTCGCAAAGACCAGCAAAACATCGGATCGACCTTACTCCCTTAGTTTCATTCGAACGTATGGAGTTATGGGCCTCGGCACAAGGCTTACATAGCCTGCCTAAACTGTTCAAAATTTGGCAGAGCCGGCTACCTCCAGCATTCACAGAATCATCCTCTGACTGCTGGTTTCTGACGGACTTAAGATCAAGAGGCAATCCCGTCGAGTTAAGGAAAATTTCCCGATAACTTTGAAATAGCTCCGAACTACGTAGTCTTTCTATCAAATAGTCGCTAGTTTTCTCTCCCTGAAACACAGGTAAGTTTGAAATTCGTTTTTTAGGGAATTTTTTCATGATTTTTTGATGAGCTGGATGGTCATTGTAACTAATCCTGTGCTAGCGTCTATGAGCATGCCTTCTTATCGCTTTCTAAAGAAAGTCCCTAGCCCCTCGAAAGAAGTCTCGCAATAAATGCGCAGCTTATCACTCGAAATCGGTGGATGCATCAGCGTGCGACAGACATACTCGCACATAATTTCATATAGAAAGAACATAAACAATGACCGAAGAAAAAATCCACGAATTCAAGACGCGTCTCCAAACAGAGCGTAAAATGATCACTGATAAAATCCACGATCAAGAAGATGAGGAAAGGGTCTACCTAGATTACGATCTTGACGATGAATATCAGGTTGATGGACAGGTCCTAGAAATTCTCAAAAAACTTACCGAAAGAGAGAAAAAATTTATCGACAAAATCGACCTTGCGCTTGGAAGAATTAAAAACGGCTCTTATGGTATCTGTACTATTTGCAAGGCTGATATTCCTCTCGATCGCCTTGAAGCAAAGCCTTCTGTATCTCTGTGCCGTAACTGCCAGGCGAAACACGAATCGAACGCCTGATTAGTCGTGATTGAGATCATATTTTGGAGCAAACAGAGGTCACCAGGAAACTATTACCAAATCGGTCACCCCAACGACTACCTTGCTGTTAGATAAAGATGCATCACACTCCACGATCAAGCCATTTACAGCAATTTCCTCGAGCGATATTAGTAAAGTAGCTTGGAAAGTATACGTATAGGGATGCGTTTCTCTGGATTATTTAGCCAGAAATGAATTCACATTTGGATATTCTGTTTTCGGAATCCTCCCGTCTCCTTCTTTTTTTGGCAGAATCTGCGCAATAACTGAGAACATGCCTAACTCTTGTAGCACGGATCGTGAGCGATCAACTGGTCAATAGGAGCACATATCTACACAACAGATGCGAAGTATTATCATGATGAAGACATTATCTTAACGGTAATGAAAACGAACACCCACTGCGAAATCATGAATATATCCGTTTACCTAGATACAGTTGAAAGTGGAATTCTCATGAGCGATTCAAACAGCATAAAAAAACTTTGCGATGAAACAACTCATGCGTCTTCAAAACTCGAAGATATTGAACCTCAATTGGATAGTGAAGGTCAGCATGAATCTCGCATTCTGCGTAGTTTAATTGATGAGCTTAGGGTTCAGCTCGCACTTGGAAAAATGAATACGTCGGAAAGGCTTGATGAAATCGAACAAAAAATCACTCAGAGCTACAGTAGAATTAAAAATGCGGTAGGACGTCTGGAAAGACTGGGGAAGGAAGAAACCAATGATGTCCGTAATAAAATCCACAACAGCTGGATGCACCTAAAAGCCGCGCTGACCATCGTACATATTCGTCTTGAACTGGCGGAGGAGAAAAGCGAAGCCAAGCTTCAATCCGCGAAAGACGAATTGATCAGAGACTTTGAGAAAATCCGAGATCTTGTTAGTGATAATACTGAGGAAGCTTGTAAAAAATCTTCAAAATGGATCAAGAACGCGAAAAAATCGGTAGGGAAAAGGACTCACAATGTTCTTAAAGCGCTCAAAAGTGATTTCGTCATCTAAGTTAATAAAAATGTGGATAACGTTCAGAAATCAATTTTTTCGATTAATTAACTATATAATTTATTAGGAAATTATAATCCAAAAATTAAGAAACTAACTGAATTATGAAAGTTTTAATTACTGGCGGCGCCGGCTTCATCGGATCGAATCTAGCTCACTTTCATATCAACAGGGGTGATACAGTGGTTGCTGTGGACGACTTGAGCACGGGATGCTTAGATAATATTATAGACTTGGTGGAGCACACACGATTTACATTTATCGAGGCAGATTTCCTTAAGTGGGATCAACTCGCCACAGAAATCACTAAGGCCGAACGCATTTATCATCTTGCCGCGGTCGTCGGTATGTTTCGAGTTATCAAAGAGCCGACAACCGTGATCCGTGTCAATGTATGTGGTACTGAACGTTTGCTGCAAGCTGCTGCTGATTGCAAAAGCAAGGCGCATATCATGATTGCTTCAAGCTCTTCAGTATACGGTCACAGTAATGATATGCAAGATCTGAGTGAAGACGCCGATTTGACTATCACACAAGAAGATGGGGGGCTGACGGGCTATGCATTGAGTAAACTAACAAATGAAGTTCAAGCCCGCGCGTATCATCGGCAATACGGACTCCGGGTGATTATTCCACGATTTTTCAACGTCGTAGGTCCACATCAAACTGGCACTTATGGATTTGTCATCCCACGCTTCATCCAGCAGGCGATTGATGGTCAGTCACTGACTGTGTTCGGAGACGGTAGCCAAATTCGCTCGTTCTGCGATATCAGGGACACGATCAACGCCCTCGACCGCCTCGTCGATATTGTGCCAAATGCGGATGCTTCAGTATGCGGCGAAGTTATCAATGTCGGCAACACCCGTGAAATCAGCATTCTTGATCTAGCGAAGCTTGTGATCGCACGCACGGGGAGCAAATCATCGATCGAGTTTGTTCCATTCGATCAGGCTTACGGCGAACATTTCTACCAAATCACCCAGCGCAAGCCCAACGTGAATAAGCTGAAAAGACTCACGGGTTTCACTCCGAAATGGACACTAGAAAATACAATCGATGATTTACTTGAGAAAAAACTCACTGGAGGGATTACCCAATGAGAATCGCCATCAATAAACACACGTGTCTGGTCATCTTAGCTATGTTATTCCTCTTGGAAGATCATTACGGCCAATCTCCTAACAGCCTACTTTCCGCTGAAATCATAAATCTCGAAGAACTCGAGAACGAACCAGCATATCAGTGGACAATCGTCCCCACATATAGCTGGAGCTTTTTCAATCATGGCCGCGATAGCTGGCAAAAAGAGAGCGTCGATCTCTATTACTATCTACCTGAAGAAAAGCTATTACTTGGCGGCAGTGTCGACATGATGCATCGACCTCCAAACGGGGACGATATCATTTACGCCTTCAATGCATCTTGGTATGCACACAACGATCTCGAGATCCATGGTGAGATTGGACTGACTCAAGATGCAAACTTCTTACCAAGTGAACGCTATTCCCTCGGTCTGGAATACAGGCTCAATCCAAAACTTGGATTTCTCTTCGATGTGGAACAACTGAATTTTGGTTCCTATGCTCCTACTTGGGAAGAAGATGGTATCACGCAAATCAAATCAGGTATCTCCTACTGGTTCACTGAAAACACATTTGCCACTTTTCGCTACACTCATGGCTGGGTGCACGATCAAGCAGACTTCGATTGCTACAGCGCCGCAATCGTCTTTGGCGATCTACCTCGTGATGGCCAATTATCTATCGGCATCTCCTACGGAACAGACCCAGATCTCGATTTTGGCACGACCAGCACAGCTCTCTCCGATGCCTACACGTTTAACATTTTTTACAAAGAGCCTATCAAACCTAATCTCACCCTCTTTGCGGGTTTGGAATATGTCTACCGATTCCAACCAACCAACAATCATGAGCTATATCAAATGTGGACCCCAACCATTGGAATATCATGGAAATTTTAAATCATAACTTATTGCCTATCGCGTTGAATATCGGGCTAGTGCTATCCGGCATGATTGTTCTTCTACTCATGATCATCACTGCTGTGCATTGGCAGTCCGACAGACAACAAAAACACGCCATCGCATTTGATCGGATCAATGAGCAGCTCTTGGTGAGCTATATTGAATGCAATATTCCAGTGACGGAAGTCATCAAGTCCGTGAAGAAAAAACCATTGGAGGCGATGCGCTTGCTGATGGAATTCTCAAAAAAACTCCAGCCGGTCGATCAATCTCGATTATTACCCTTATTTGGTGAATTGATTGAAGTCGACGAAGAAACCTCCTCCCTGAACAGCCCCTCTTTAAAGCGGCGACTGCAGGCAGCAGAGCGCCTCGGTTATCTTAAAAATGAGACATCTGCAAATGCACTTCTTCATGCTCTTGAGGATGATGTGATGGAGGTACGCTACTGCGCGGCTCGTTCGTTAGCCGCACACGGTCAGACTAAGTATATTGAACCCACTCTACTCGCTTTTGATACAGAGCATGAGATCAACTGGTTACGTTTGGTCGAAATCATATGTGATTACGGATCATTAGCCGTGCCATCGCTTCTTTCCGTGCTGGAAAACTCACAAAGAAAATATCCTAATTATATCGTCAACGTCGCGATCCGTGTTTTAGGTGTGCTTAAAGAGCCACGAGCAGTGCATGAATTGATCCACTTGCTCGATCATTCTGATTTCAGCATACGACTCAATGCGGCGCGGGCCCTGGGAGAAATTGGCGATCCTGCGGCCATACCTCCAATAGCAGAACTGAGTCATGATCGGGATTGGGCAGTTCGCAACAAAGCGATAGAGGCAATAGGCAAGTTGCACGCAAAAACGCATATCCCCATTTTAATAGAAGCCTTGTCCGACTCCTCATGGTGGGTGCGCTTTTCATCCGCCCAGGCTCTTCGCTCGCTTGGTCAACCCGGAATTCAGAAACTCAAGGAAATTATGAAAAGCACTCACGATGTTTACGCGCATGATATGTGCTGCCAAGTACTAGGCGAGCATGGTCTCCTTGAAATAACTAACAACCCGTCATGATCGCGATTCTACAAATTTGTGCCTTAGCCATTCTCATCTACTTCGTTGCGCTCAGCGCTATCAATCTACTACTGGTCTGCCTCGGAGCCATCCAAATTCGTAATTATAATAATAGGAGTGTAGCGTCGGACTTCGATCGTATTGCAAAGTCAAATTTTTCCCTCCCAATATCCGTGATCATCCCCGCTCATAACGAGGCCGCTATTATCATTGGAACGGTAGAAAATATTCTCAAACTCGATTATCCCGTATATGAAGTGATCGTGGTGGATGACGGGTCGACCGACGAAACGATCAAGTTACTCGAGCAACGCTTCAACATCCAGCGCCTAGAAAAACATGGGGCTTCTCACATCAAAACACAAAAAGTCCAAGCGGTTTATGCATCTTCAGATTATCCCAACCTCGTGGTGATCGTAAAAGAAAATGGCCGGCGGGCAGATGCGATCAATGCCGGCGTTACCCTCAGCCACTATCCACTCATCTGTATTATCGATGCAGATTGCGTGATTGACGCTGATGGCTTGCAGCGCATGGCACGTCCCTTCCTATTCGACCCCAACCTCGCCGCAGCAACTGGGGTAGTCCGCCCATCAAATGGCTTAGTTATTGAAAACGGCGTCATCATAAAGCGGGGCTTACCCAAGACTTGGCTGGGCATGAATCAGGAAATCGAGTACACTCGTAGCTTCCAATGGTTACGCATCGGCCTGAACCGCTTGCAAAGCATGCTCTGTATTTCCGGGGCTCTTCTCTTGATCAAGAAATCGGTTTTCGAGGAAACGGGTGGCCCTTGGCCCGATGCCATCACCGATGACATCGAGTACACCATTCGCTTAAACGGATTTATCTTCGATCGAAAAAACAAACGCGATCTCAACTTAGCCTTCATCCCAGATGCGGTTAGCTACACCGAATTACCCGAAAAAATTGACCTTTATCTCTCTCAGCGCAACCGCTGGCAACGAGGAACACTTCAGGCTATCTTCCGCAATTGGCGCATGTTTTTAAATCCTCGATATGGTACTACCAGCCTATTGGGCATGCCTTATTTTTTAATCTTCGAAGCCTTGGCTCCCATTGTCGAATTTACCGCCTATGTCTTAGCTGTCGTTTTATTGGTGCTAGGGCTCACCACTTGGCAAGAGATTCTTATACTCGTTTTGTTAGCTTATACCACATCTGTATTTCTAACATTGCTCTCCATCGTTATCACCGAAACGTCCCGTCTGCGCTCCTCATCGTGGAAAGATTACTGGAAAATGATTCTCTCTGTATTCATCGATAGTCTTGGATGGCATCAGCTTCGTGTTTTCACCTCATTGTGGGCAACTATTCAATTCATCTTGCTCAGAAAGCATGATCTAGGAGCCCCGATGGCACGTAACCTAAAACCTTCATCCACTCAATCATGATCCCTAAACCCAATTCTGCATGTTTTGAAGTTGCCATCATCGGACTCGGCTATGTTGGCATTCCCTTGGCTTTGGGTTTTGCGAAAGCAGGGTGCCAAACCCTTGGTTATGATTCCGACAAAAAAAGAGTTTCGGAGTTACAACAGGGGCACTCCCCTTTTGCGCACATTTCCTCTGAAGATTTAGCCGACACATTGTGTGCTGGCTCATTGAAAATCACCTCAGACCCTAACGACCTAACTGAGAGCGAAGCCATCATCGTTTGCGTCCCCACCCCGTTACTCAATCATCAAGACCCGGATCTTTCCTACGTTCTGGGGGTGGGAAAAGATATCGCACCCCACCTCCGGCGCGGCATGCTCATCTCTCTCGAATCAAGCACCTATCCCGGAACGACCCGTGAGGAATTCCGACATATCCTTGAAAAAGGCTCCGGACTAAAAGCTGGTACCGATTTTCACTTGGTATTCTCTCCAGAGCGGGAAGACCCGGGAAACTCAGAAAGCAAACTGCACAACATTCCCAAGGTAATCGGCGGCCTAACAGAAGAGTGCCTTAAAAGAGCCATAGAACTCTATGGCAGGGTGATCGATAAAATTGTCCCCGTGAGTAGTTGCGACACCGCCGAAGCTGTGAAATTGACCGAAAATATCTTTCGCTACATCAACATCGCTTTAGTCAACGAGCTCAAAACCATTTACTCGACACTCAATATCGACATATGGGAAGTTCTCAATGCAGCCAAAACAAAGCCATTCGGCTTCATGCCGTTCTATCCGGGTATTGGAGTCGGCGGCCATTGCATTCCCATTGATCCTTATTATCTGATCTGGAAGGCTAGGGAGCTTAATATCGATTGCCGCTTCATTGAATTGGCCGGGCAGATCAATCGATCAATGCCTAACTATGTGGTCAATCATTTATCGGATGCTATCAATCATACTGGGCAATCTCTGAGCGGACAGAATGTTCTAGTGATCGGCCTCGCCTATAAACCAGGTGTCTCCGATGATCGTGAATCACAGTCCTATACGATTATGAATCTACTCAAAGCCAAAGGAGCAGAGGTAGAATATTATGATCCTTACATTCATTTGATTCCACCACACCGCGGTCATTGGTCAGGACAATCCTCCATCGATTGGAATCGTGAAAACTTGGGACGCTTCGCCGCCGCCGTAATTTGTTCGGCTAACCATGATGTGGACTACGAACAGTTAGCTGATGAGATCCCGCTTGTTATCGATGCGTGCAATATTGTCCCCAAAGACCGTATGGCGCAAGTCGTCCTCGCGTGATGCTTGAGACTGAATTTAGATTAAGAAGGGACACCCCATTTAAGATTGCTACCCCAGTTGTTTTCATCGCTATGAAAAATCGGAAAAAAATCTGGCTTGCCATCATCATGATTGTAGTGATTCAAGCCGGAGTGTATTTACAAATGACTAGCTATCTTCAAAGGATTCAGCAGATTTCAGAGAAGAATTCCAACAGATCACAGGACGCATTGCCAGTTCATCACGAGGACTTCGATCATAGGTATTGGGTGCTAAGTTTGGGGCTCATTCAGGCGACACTTTTACTCGGAGCTGTTTGGCTAGGACGAACCTATTTTTCTAAGTTTGAATACTGTGCATTTCACGATTCTCTAACAGGTTTACCAAACCGGTGGTATGTGGATTTGCATCTCGACTGGGCATGCTCCAGAGCCGAGTCTCACGGAGATTTTGTAATTCTAGCCTTCATTGATCTCAACGGCTTCAAACCTATCAATGACTCCCTTGGTCATGAAAAAGGAGATTATGTTCTGAAATATATTGCCGATAATCTTAAAGCCAACTGCCGCTCAGGTGACATGGCATTCCGTTATGGAGGCGATGAGTTCATCGTCGTGTTTATCACTCCAGCTAATCAGATCTATCAGAGTCTGGAGCGACTTAAGAGTCTAATCCGAACTACCTTTCGAGAACCGGACCAATTTAACAAAGAGGGAGGCTTTGGCGCTGCCGTTGGTATCAGTTTTTTTCCGTCTTTTGCGAAGAACTCTAACATGTTAGTTCAAACGGCCGATCAAGCAATGTATCGGGCGAAAAAACGTGCGAAATCTGAGCATGAATCGTTAGTGATTGTGGAATACCGTAGGGATTACACTAAAAGCGATGAACAGACCATTTGCCAAAAACCCGAGGTAGTGAGGGTCCAGTCTAGGGCGTGATCGCAATCGTTCAGGCGCTGAATTTAAAATCACGCTCTCTGAATGAAGCGATACAAGCATCAACCGCCTGTGGACAATAAGTCACTCCTCGACCACATGTGATCTCTTTGAGTGCAACATCAATACCCAGCGCGGGACGGTAAGGGCGATGTGACGAAATTGCCTCCACCACGTCAGCCACCGACAATATCCGCGCCTCAAGAATAATCTTATCACCGGTCAATCCATACGGGTATCCGGAACCGTCTAACCGTTCATGGTGTTGCAGAATCATTTGCGCTATGGGCCATGGAAATTCACAGTCTTTCATAATTTCATAACCGGCTATCACATGCTGCTTGACGATTTGGTATTCAAGGTCGCTAAGCCGTCCCGGTTTGCTAAGTATTTCGGCAGGCACTTGGATCTTGCCGATATCATGAATCATGCTAGCCAGATGGATTCCTTCAATTTGAAATTCGCTCAGTCCCATTTCTTTAGCCATAGCCACCACAAGCTCTGCTACCCGGCACTGGTGCCCTGCAGTATACGGATCGCGTAAACCGACGATAGAAGCGAGTGATCCTACAAAATCGATCAGGCTTTTTTTCAGCTTTCGTTCACTTTCGGCAAGTTTGATATTAGATTCCCTATGCTCCGTAGCAAGGCGCGCGTTTTCGACAGCATTCATTACCGCATCAGGCAGTCGCGCCAAGCGATCTTTGAGGATGTAATCAGTAGCACCATCCTTGATTAACTGAACCGCCTTAAGTTCACCCAGCGTACCGGTCACGATGATCATAGGGATATGCGGGTAGTGGGTTTGCACAAAGTTGAGCGCCGCCTCGCCGTCGTAGTTGGGCAGATTGAAGTCTGACAGAATCACATCCGGTTGAAAATCAGCTAGACTTGCCTCAAAATCACGTTTGTTTTCCACAGTCTTCCAATCAAGCGCGATATTGCAACACCGCAAAGCATCCTGCTGCAGTTCAACATCAGAAGGCACATCCTCTAAGGACAATACGCGAATTTTATATAGCTCTGTCATTTTGGCGACGAGACATGATTTATCAAACTAACTTCCAGAAATTTACAATTAAACCTTTGTATATAATACTCCCAATTACCGATTGATGGAAGAGGAAAAGAGAATTTCTTGACCTTCTTAACCTTTGTTTTTTGGAGCTTGATGGTTGATATAAAGTGCAATCGGAAATCCCTCCAAAAAAACTCAGAGACACTATGTCGAAATCATCCGTATCCATTGATTATATAGATAATTTAAGTTGATCGGCTTATTACCTCATCACCCATATTTCTCATCTTATTTACTTTCAAAAAAATAAGAATTTGATCATGTTGATACTGCCTCGTTCATTTCGATCCATTAGCTCCTAAATTGCTATGAGATATAATTCCCCCAAACAAACTTTACTGGATGATCTCTTTCCAATCATAAATTTTTCATTCTTTGACATGGAGGCCTCGACTGGCTGCTTGGCCGTGTCTGAATACTTCGAAGTAAAGATGAAGTCGGTGAGCGAGAAACTAACAACCGTGAACACCGAAATACAAATCAAGGTCTCGATCATTTCCTCCGAGCTGATCAACAAAGCTGGAAAACTATTTGCAATCGCCACAACCAAAAAGTGGATCCTTAGAGTCAATACATGAAAAGCCCGCGGCCCCATGCCAAGACGACGAAACTGCGTCAGGAAGCAGAAGAGATTTTTCAGGAAAAAGCCATATACTTGCCTGAAATTCAGGAGCGACTGCTGCCTGAGTCATCCCTCTCGATATTCAATGAATTGCGCGTCCATCAAATTCAACTTGAGAGGCAGAACGAGGAGTTGCAACGAATTCAAGGAGAACTAGAGGCTTCACAGGCACGTTATTTTAATCTCTATGAGCTAGGTCCGATAGGTTATATAACTGTTAGCGAGACGAGTCTGATCGAACAAATCAACCTCAGAGCGGCCACTCTATTGGGCTTAACACGGGGAACTTCCATCCAGCGGCCGATTGTCGACATTATTCTACGTGATGATCAGGACATTTTTAATCAAGCCCGCAAGAAACTTCTCGAGACTGGTAAAATACAGTCATGCGAGCTGAGAATGATGCGAGAGAACGGAACGCCAGTCTGGGTGCACGCTACGCTCACCGCCGCCGAGGATGCCGTTTGTATTACGGAGCTGCGTTTGATGCTGATTGATATCACCGAACGCAAGCAAGTCGAGGAGTCATTGGAGTCAGAACGCAAACTGCTGCTAGCGAACGAGGCGTTTCAGCTAGATATTCTAAATTCACTCCCAGCACACATCGCGGTTTTGGATAAAACGGGAACCATCCTTGCTGTGAATGAACCATGGAGCCGCTTCGGACGTGAAAACAGCAGCTACGACGGAAAAAATACAGGGGTAGGTTTAAACTATCTGAACGTCTGCCGCGCGGCTATTCACGATGCTGGTGCTTGCGCTAAGTCTGCGGGTGACGGCGTGGAGGCCGTGTTATCAGGGAAGCAGAAGCGGTTCAATTTGGAATATCCATGCAACACGTCCGATCGTATTCGCTGGTTTAAAATGGAAGTCATTCCTTTAGCTGGAAAAAGTGGAGGCGCTATTGTTGCCCACACCGACATCAGCGAACGCAAACAGGCGGAACGCTTGTTGGCTTGGGAAAAATGCGCATTGGAATCGATCGTCAGCACGAAATCATCAAGTCAAATGTTAGATAATTTGATGCTCGGCTTGGAAACGCGAATCCCGGGGGCGCTATGTTCGATACTCATTCTCGATACCGATGGCATCCACCTAAGGCTAGGTGCGGCTCCCAGTCTGCCGCCAGAATATAACCGTGCGATTGACGGTATCTCCATCGGCACAGCGGTGCATGAGGACCAGCAAGTCATCGTATTGGACATCGAAAGCGATCCGCTGTGGGCTGATTATCGCGGCCTGGCCCTCAAGCACGGCCTGCATGTCTGCTGGTCCACACCGATCCGAAGCCAAGGGAAAATCCTTGGGACCTTTTCTATCTACTTTAAGGAGCCTCGTTCCCTCGCTGCTGCCGATATGGAAATCATTGAACGAACGGTAAACGTAGTGCGCATTGCTATTGAGCGGCAACAAACGGAAGAGAAAATTCTCCAACTCAACACAGATCTTGAAAGGCGCGTGGAACAACGCACCGCCGAGTTGCAAACCGCTAACGCCTCACTCACCGACTTCAAAGCTGCGCTCGACGAGCACTCTTTGGTTTCCATCACAGACACGGATGGAATCATCACCTACGCCAACGACAAGTTCTGCGAGATGTCCAAGTATACACGCGAGGAGCTACTGGGTCAGACTCACCGCATCGTCAATTCGGGCTATCACACTCCAGATTTTTTCCGCGGCTTGTGGAACACGATTCTCAGCGGCCAAGTCTGGAAGGGAGAAATCAGAAACCGCGCCAAGGACGGCACAATATATTGGATGAGCACCACCATCATTCCTTTCCTTGGAGAGAATAACAAGCCCGTACAATATATCGCGATCCGAACTGATATCAGTGAGCGCAAGCATGCTGAGGAGAGAATTAGCAAGCTCAACTCCGCTCTGGAAATTCGCGCCGCAGCACTGGAAACGGCCAATAAAGAATTGGATTCTTTTACCTATTCCGTCTCGCATGACCTACGTGCGCCGCTGCGGGCAATAGATGGTTTCTCTCACATGGTGATCAAGGATCACGCTGGACAACTTGACGACGAGGGATGCCGCAAGCTCAATGTGATCCGCAACGAGGCGCATCGAATGCAGTTGCTCATCGATGACTTGCTCGCCTTTTCCCGTCTCGGCCGACAACCGATCAACTCCATACTGATCGATATGGAAACCATGGCTAAAGAAGTTTTCGACGAACTGTCCGCCCAATATCCAGAGCGCAAGCTGCGACTCCATCTGCAAAAGCTCCCGCCTGCTCTTGGCTCGGAGTCGCTCATCCGACAGGTGTGGATCAATCTCATCAGCAATGCCATCAAGTTCACGCGCGACCGTGAGATCGGCGAGATCGAGATCGGAGCGCAGGATGGTGGCGATAGCGGACAGATTTATTCGATCAAAGACAACGGCGTGGGCTTTGATATGCGTCATGCCAATAAACTATTCGGAGTCTTCCAACGCTTACACAACCAAGAGGAATTTTCTGGCACAGGTGTGGGATTGGCGCTCGTACAGCGCATCATTATTCGCCATGGCGGACTAGTCTGGGCGGAGGCAAAAATCGATCATGGAGCCACATTTTATTTCAGCCTACCAAATCAAGCAAAATGAACACACCAATAGAAGTACTTCTCATCGAAGATAATCCGTACGACACGGAACTCGCGATCCGTGCTCTGAAAGAATTGAATCTTGCGGATCATCTAATTCATCTCACCGACGGACAAGCAGGGATCGATTTTCTTTTCGGCATCGGAGCCTACGAGGGGCGCGATGTGAGTCAGCAACCTAAGGTCATACTGCTCGACCTAAAACTACCGAAACTCAGCGGGATCGAAGTCCTTCGTGAGCTCAGAGCAGACGAGCGCATGAAATATATTCCGGTCGTGGTTTTAACCTCTTCTCGCGAAGAACGAGATATCAGTGAAGTTTACCGTCTCGGTGCTAACAGCTATGTCGTGAAACCCATGAATTTCCAGTCGTATCTGGATGTGATTGGTAACATGGGAAAATATTGGCTGAAAATAAATTTATATCCAAATGTCTAAAACCCACTCTTATGAAAACTCCTCCAAAAAAACTCCGTATTCTCTCTCTCGAAGACTCCCCCTTTGATGCCGAACTTATCCTCAACACACTCCAAGAGTGCGAACTCGTAATGGCCTGGACCCGCGTGGACAACCGCGTGGATTACGAGAATACGATCCATAATTTCCAACCAGATCTTATATTGGCAGATTACAAACTGCCGAGCTTCAATGGTGCACAGGCTCTAGAGATAACCAAAAACCTCTGTCCTGATGTGCCGTTCATCGTGATTTCCGGATGTGTGGGCGAGGAAACCGCCGTCGAATTACTGAAAAATGGAGCGACGGACTTTATACTCAAAGACCGCCTCGGACGTCTGGTACCGGCCGTTCACAGAGCTATAATGGAAGTAGAATCTCGAAATGCACGTCGCCAAGCCGAGAGAGATTTACACGAACTCAATGGACAACTCGAGCATCGCGTTGTGGAGCG